>Ga0255342_1003979_pt1 | contig 15640 bp, 16 predicted proteins | sample wastewater_treat_3_FD_192416 | JGI IMG/M metagenome (GOLD analysis project Ga0255342, IMG submission 192416) | Wastewater microbial communities from Lulu Island WWTP, Vancouver, Canada - plant14 | ecosystem: Engineered > WWTP > Wastewater > Unclassified | place: Canada: Vancouver, British...
ATGAAAATGGGACAAAGGATGTCTTTGTTGAAGAAAATGCAAAAGCGGCAAAACTACCGGCATTTTCTGTTGAAAATTATTTACGTCAGGGTCAAATGGATGCCAAGAGATATTATAAGGGGTATAAACCTGCGGCTACAGGTACATTGGTGAGCAGTTTACTGATTCCGATAGTCGGACTGGTTCCAGCAATTATTTGCTCAACAAGTGAACCCAATGAAATCAACCTAAACTATCCAAACCCGGAATTGATGAAAAACCCGGAATATTCCACCGGTTATACAGAACAAGCTCGCAAAATCAAATCCAGAAAGGTTTGGACGAACTGGGGAATAGGGTTTGGGGTTAATCTTGCGGCTGTACTTATTTTATATTCTACAGGCGATTAAAAATGAATAAAATCCTTTAGGGAGCAGTGTTTTTAATTGCACTGCTTCCTTTAATATTTAATAATTCTGGAGATCATTTACTCTTGAATGAATGAAAAAATTCAAGTTACTATTATCGTCGTTTTTCATTCTTGCCCTTGGAATTAATGGGAATTCAAATGAAAAGAAACACGAGGAACTAAGATGTCATTTCGAGACCAATTTTACCTACGAATCTTTTTATGGTATTCCATCTTCACAAGTCGTTTATGTCTGTATAGGACCTTATGCATACGCATATCACAGCCGCTCTGACTGTCCAGGCTTAGGAAATTGTAAAGGGGAGATACGTTATACCGATCAATATACAGCAGAAAACAAACTTGGAAGGGTCCCTTGTTGCAGATGTTGGCCAAATGTTGCGGGAAGATGTAAGGATGATAATCCGTACTATTCACCACCCATACAATTTAATCCCTACGTTCCGCAGATTCCGAGTGTTGCATATGACCCGGATTATATAGCAGCAAGGAACCAAAGAGAGCAGGAACAAGCTGAAGCAATTGCTACATTGGTGGTTTTAGCGGTACAAGGTATAGCATCATTAATATCACCTACTCCTGAAGGAATTGCAAGAAGAGAAGCAAGACGAGAAATAAGACATGATAAACAAAAAAGTCGCGAAATCAACAAGATAATACGACAAAATACAAAATATATTAAGAAAACTAATAAATACAGAGTGTCACATCATGATCCCCAAACAACATACTTAGATAATAATTCTAAACCGGAGTATGTTCCAAATGACAATAGTGGGAAATATCTCTTTACTACAGTATTTAACGATCCACCCTTTGAAATTCCATTACGAATAGCGCCCAAAGTCACGTCACGTGAAATTTATAAATGTCCTAAAAATGCTTTAGTCAATGTAATTGAAATTTCAGACGATATATACTGCAAAGTAAATGTCAACGGACATGTAGGATATATTACCAAATCATTTTTGTTAAGAAAAAAATAAAAACGCATACTTGGAAATTCTGTCTTGAGCAATATTAATTCATTAACCACTATGAAAAAACTGATTTGTTTCCTTCTTCTCTTATTGATGTTTGTCAACTGTGACAAAAGCGCTGAAGAGGATGAAGATATCACCATCCTTGGTGTATGGGAAATGGTTTCATTTAATTCTAATAATCCTGCAGATATAAATGATGACGGCATCTACAATAAGGACATGCTTAAAGAATACAAAACTTGGTTGGGGGTTGTACCCAAATTCTCTTTTCATTTTTTGGAAAGTGGTAATTTCTATCACTTGACTGAATGGACAGACTCAAAGACATCGGAAAGTAATATTGACAAAGTAACCGGCACATGGGAAATAAATGAGAACAAAGAGGTGTTATATTTTAAAAATATAAAATGGGGGGCGTTGATGGAATTATTTGAAAATATTCAAAAGATATCATTATCAAAAGACAGGTTAATATTTTATGAGGTCAAAATGGCGCCAGACTCATACGCAACAATTACTTATAAAAGGGTATAACACTATGAAAAATCATTCCTCACTTTATTCTATTTTACTCCTCTTGAGCATACCAGTATTTTTCTCATGCTCAAAAGATGAATCAGATAACTTTGATCTTGAAACTGGATCCTTCAAAGGAAAGCTTCAAAAAATAATTTTGACGAATACCAAAGATTCAATCTTCATGGAGTTCAAGTATGACAGTTATGGCAGAATCTCAAACTATTTTGTTAGAGGCACAGAATCTGACGACTTCCAATCTTGGGGCTTCTCTAGAAATAGTTCTGGTCAGGTTACCATGATGACCTATAACGAAGATCACTACAGCGATTTGACTAAATATGAAATTAGTGCTGATGGGAAATATATATCAGCTACAGAGTCTGATGGTTCAAAAGATATTTACACATACACCGGAAATCGTATAACAAAAATTGCACATTTTTATAAAAATGCAGCAATTTATACATCAATATTAAAATGGGACTCAAGAGGGAATTTGGTTTCAAAAGAAGTAATACACCCTGATGCTAAGTATAAATGGGAGGGAACATATGACAATAAGAAAAATCCGGTTGAATCCTTAGAATTTCCAGTATTTGAAAATTGGAATACCAATAATATTTTAACGAACATTGATGAGGAATTATCCGCGACTTATAATTACACATATGACAAATCTGGCAGGCCTGCGACAGCAAGTGTTATGTCTATTTATTCAGATGGGGACTCTTACAGCTATTATTTGATCTACGTTTATAATTAGCACTTAACTGTTGAGTCGTATTCGAATGCACTCATTTCTAGAAATTAATTTATATGCAAAAGTTGAAACTTTATAAGGTCGGGAATTTTCATATCTTTATCTTAAATTTCATAGCGCCCGCACAATGAAAGCTGTTTTACTAACCCTCATTCTGTTCTTGGTATTCTCAGAATCACCTGGACAGACCAATAAAAAGAAAATAGATGGCAGCCCCCTCTTGAATGCAAGCACAACCAAAATCAGGTTAGATTCTACGATTACTTATTGGGAATCATCTGGGGAAAAAGATAAAATACACTTTATTTATAATTCGATAGATCTCAACACTGAGGCTATAGTTTATGATTTTGACAATATCAAAAAAGATTGGAAATATTCTGCAATAGAAAAATGCACTTATGATTCTGTTGGTCATTTAACTTCTGTAATTTCCGATTGGGGATACCAACATAAAAAAGTATTCAAGTATGATAAGAATGGATATTTATCAAGTAAGATTCTGTACCAAAAATACAATGAATCAAGTGATGATTGGTACGCTATCTTCAATGAAGAATATCGTTTTGATACATTAAGAAATGAAATTTACGCAATCATTTATATTGGTGAGCATTGTATATTTTATTGTGATGAGAATTGGAACCCGCTGAATGTTAAATGGGCTGAAGCTGATAGTCTTGAATTCAAATATAACAGCCAAGGCGACATAATATCGAAAGATCATTATGACAAGGAAAGCAGACCCATTGTCAAGAGTGAACGAGAAGAATATGCTTATGAAACAAATCAGAATTCAATTACGCATTCTTATTATATTTCATCGATTTTTCCTTTAGGTGGAGATTTAGTTTTTAGTAGAAAGATCGAATATTTTTACGATAACAAATATCGTAGAGAAGATTTAGTTCTTCCTTATGTATTTGATGATTATTCTGCTGACCGATATATGGGTGAAGATCGATATTTTAATGCTCTTTTAAATTATAAAATAGATGAACGTATAAATTACGCAAGTCAAATAAATTCGCAAACACGGGTAAAATATTACTATTCAGATCAAACGGTTACAGGTGCCAAAGAATTACCTGTAAAAGAAATCAGGATTTACCCCAATCCTGCCACCTCAGACATTACAATCTACTTTGATGGAATCCAGGGACCAGCGATTTTTGAATTATTCAATGACCAGGGCCAGTCGGTGATGAAGAAAAGTGTCATCAGAGGAAACTCACTTTCGGTAAATCATCTGCCCAGAGGGCTTTACCTGTATAAGCTTCATCTCCCAGACAAAATGAAAACTGGCAAAATCCTCCTAAACTAGCCACCGTCTCACAATACATTTGCGCATAAATATCCCTACTCAATCTCTATCTTGTCAATCTCCTTCATTAACCGATCTGTTTCTATCAGAGCGACAATGATTTTCTGGTAATGGATGATGTCTTCAAAATTGAGGGTACGGCCTTTCCGGTCCTTCAGCCATTTCTGAGCTGGTTGGTAACCTCCAATGTAAAATTCCCAGGCTGAAGTTGGCACGTCAGCAAAATATTGTGTGTCATTGATGTATACAGCACCTAAATAGTCGGGATATTCAATCTCACCTTTCTCATTTGGGATGGCAGTCGTATAGTCGTATACTTCAAATCTGACTTTCGTTACTTCATTGCTGCCAGCAACCGGATATTTTGTAATGAACTTATCAAGAATGGGGCTTTCCATCAGGTGTATCTGCCGCAGTTCTCCTCCCAGTTTCACCAGCAGCCAGAAAGTATCCAGGTCTTTGGGATAAGGTATTCTTGGAAAGTCGATCTTCAGAAATTCCTTGTATTTCTCACGGTAGGTAGGGGAATGGAGAACAGCATAGATATAATCTATAACATCAATAGGGCTAAACGCATTAAGACTGATATGTTTTTCACTAGTAAAAGGTAACTCTAGATCATTAGAAATCTGATTTATTATTGTAGGGTTAAGGTTGGGTTTTCTCTCTTCAATGCATTCATTATATTGAAGTGATTTATTATTGGTGTATAAATATAATGGGCTTATATAATAATTTCCACAAACAAGCGAACCTTTTTCTGTCATTAATTTTGTTACAAGGATTACAAACTTTTCGTTTGTGTAATTTTGTCGAAGATGAATTAGTCCTATGTTTTTATTCTCAATAAAGTTATGAGTTATTTCTTTCCGAGGATAAGCATGAAAACCTTTCGTATTGCCTGTGTAGTAAGTATATCTAATGTCAAATGGTCGATAATTTATTTTCAATAATATTGGTCCATTTTTGATAATATCTAATTTGGCTAATTGGAGTTTCCAATCTCTCCCATCAGGACCAAGTTTATATTTTTTCCTGAAATATTCTGTCTCAGAATCTCTTAGTTCAGCTACAACATTTTCTAATTCATTTTTTGTGAACTGTATTACTAAACTGTCTCTTTCCGTTTTTATACCGCTAGTTCCTTCAATAAACAACTCATTCGTTGAGAACCCCTTAACGTAATCTATTGCATTCTTAAAGTCTTTTTTAACGTAGAAATTATTCGTGCTTTCGAGTATTAATTTTTCTAAAGGAATTGTATAAAGGGAGTTAGACCATAAATATTCATATTTAAAATCTCTACTTCCTTGTAGATTATAGTTATAAACTTCTCCTTTGCTAATTCTGATTTTTGTTTTGACAAAAATATTAATTGAGACCCCTTGCATAATATCAAACACATTATGATCAGAGGAACCGTCGGGACAAACTTCATTTTTCTTAGCGTTACCGTGTAGATCAATAATGTATATTTTATCAAAGCTCTTTAGTAGGTTTTTACGCATTTGGCGGTGAATTATCCCGTCCAAGAAACTATTATTAGTAATAAAAGCTAAAATGCCATTCCCATTTTTATCAATGAGATACTGCCCATAGCGAATAAATTTTATATAATCATCAGAAAGTGGATTTATATTTTTTTCATTCAAATCTTTCTTATAATCAACTACAAGATTTTCAATCCATGGGGACTTATTATTGCTACTTACCGAATAAGGCGGATTTCCCATCACCACCATCACCGGTGTATCTCTTTTAATGTGGTTGGCTTCATTGGCTTCAGCACTGAGCCAGTTGGCAAAGAGGGTACCTGTATCAGGATGATATTCTTCCAGGCTGTTTGTCAGGTAGATTTTGAAACGTTGGTCCTTTGTGGGCTGGTAGCCCGTATCCCTGAGCAACATATCCAGCTTCAGGTGGGCAATGGTATAGGATGCCATCAGGATTTCAAAGCCATTCAGCCGGGGAATCAGGTGTTCTTCCACATAGTTGTTCCAGAGGCCTTGCTGCCCTTCAAATTGTTTGTACACCTGCTTTACCACTTCAGCCAGGAAGGTTCCTGTACCTGTAGCAGGATCAAGAATCTGGACTTTGTGAACCTCCTTCTTCACTTTCTGCCCCTGGACATTCACCGTCACCGTGGTTTTGGAAGTATCTGCCAGTCCCATCGGCAGACCAAATTCAGCCTTCAGGATGTCATCTACAGCCCTCACAATGAAGTTTACCACTGGTTCAGGGGTGTACCATACCCCTCTGCTCTTACGTAGTTTAGGATCATATTCCGAAAGGAAGGTTTCATAGAAATGGACTAGGGGGTCATTCTGCTGGGTGGACTTGCCAAAGTCCTTGAGCAGTTCTGCCACATTGGTCGCCCTGAAAATATCCGCAAGATCATCTACAATCCATTTAATCCGGTCATCCAGGTCATACCCTGCGATGTATTGAAACAGCTTTCTCAGGAATGGATTGGACTTTGGGATGAGTTCCGCTGCTTCCTGTCTTGAAAAGTCTATAAGACTTGGATCATGCAGCCTAGCAGCAAACATCCCATAGGCAATGGTCTGGGCATAAATGTCGGCAAACTCCTTTTCCTTGATGTCGTGCAGCAATACCTGTTTAAAAGAGGTAAACTGGTCATGCAGGGTGATGTTTTCCGATTCATTGGCCTGGTATGCTCCCTCTGCCGGAAGTAAGGCTCTTTCAATAACATTGGCCAAAAGCCTTGCTTTGGCAGCCATCATCTTGCTGAGCTTTGAGGATGATTTGATGGTTTGTCCGGAATACGTGCAAAACTCCCTGATCAGGAGTGTAAACTCAGAAAACATTTCCGGTTTACCTACAATCTTGTTCCCCTGTACCAGACCAATTGAAATGGTGGTAACCTTTGTTCCTTCCCGAAATAACTGGAAGGTCAGGTAATCGGTGATGATCAGATTATCCAAAGACTGCTTATATCGGTCAAATTGCTCCTTATAATTCTTGCTTCCCAGGTCAGCCCCGATATCCTTTGCTTCGATATAGCCAAGTGGAATTCCCTTTCTGGTAATAATGTAATCAGGGGCTCCGCATTGTTGTCTCTTGGGCTCATTGGTGGCTTTAATCTCCGGGACCAGGCTTTCAATTAATTGTTGCAGATCTCCGCGGAATGAATGCTCAGTGGCATTGCCCAGTTTATAACGTTTCCCAATGCTGTCAATATATTGCTCTAAAGTCATTTGGTCAGTTAATATTGCCTCTCAAATATAGCTTAAAAAACTGGTAATGGGAAAAATTGCCAAGATGTCAGTTTCACACTGGACAGTATTCAAGCTAGTCTCGAAACACAAACATAAAATGAAACCAATAAACATTAAAGATATGATTACTGATTTATCCAACGGCAGGCTTGATGAGATTATAGCCTTTGCCAATGAACATGGTTTGACTGAAAGCTATGAAAAGACTTTCGCCAGGCTTGAACGACACTCTGAAAATGGCTGTCAGGTAAAAATCTACAGCGATTTTGCTCCTCTTTCCCTTTACTTTGAAATATTCCGTGAAGGACAGTTTGAAATGAACGGAGGCTTCATATTTCATGGCAGGCATGATGGTTATGGAAGTGGTTCCGCTCCAACCTTTTCTGTTTCCATAGAGCCTGAAAGATGTTCACATTGGGAAATCCACACATAATTATTAACCATGAAGAGAACCTATTATTTCGGATTTTACAGGGACTACACATTGAAAGGTCGTCCTGTTGTATGCCAGGCAGTTGAAAGTATCGACTGCCTTTCTTGCGAATTGCTGGGCGGTGATTATCCCTTGGTGGAAGAATCGCTTTCCCATGAGCAGATGAAGAAATACGCCTTTCATATTGCCGCCCGGTACAACGCTTCCTATGTTGAAATCAACGGAAAAAGAAGGCGCTTAGCTTGAAATAGCTGTCTGCAATTCCCCAAGCCTTTTTATTTATCCACACTTTTAAATTTATACAATGGACTATTTGTGCATCGGAAGCAAGGGCTATGCCCAGTTGGGAGAGCCTGACTTCCATATGAAGAACAAAATTGAAATGCAAGTATTGCTGGCATATCTTGAGAATAATTTCCCAATACTTGATGAATTTTCAGGAATGTGCCAGTATAAAGTAAAATGGTTCACCCATGATTTTGGTTCCTATTCAGAAATAGTGCTGGTGTATGACGACCGGCTGTTGGACAAATGGCAGGACACCGAAAATGAAAGGTACGACAGATTTTGGGCTTGGTTTATAGATGTTGAATCTGCCAACCTTGAATCAGATGCCCTCTGTAAGGAGATTGAATGCCGTTACGCTCTTATGAATGACAATTCTTTATTACCAATGAAACATGAAACCACAACAACGTAAGCTGCTGTTCCCTCCAGATGATAGAGTTTGTTTGGAAGAGAGAATTAATGATGATCCGATGCTCCGGGTATCTGAAATAGAAATTTCCTACCATCCTGCTGTACGGCCGTCAGAAAGAATATCTGTCACCGGTTCCCAAGAAGCTGAACAGGTTTTCCGAAGAATATGGTGTCGGCCCATTGAGCTGAGAGAATGTTTCTACGCCCTATTTCTGAGCAGAGCAAACAAGGTGCTGGGTTACTATTTAATTTCCATCGGTGGTATTACTGGAACCGTCATTGATGTCAGGACTGTTTATCAGGCAGCGCTAAAAGCAAATGCTTGTTCAGTCATCTTCGCTCATTGCCATCCATCAGGGAACAGTACACCCAGTGACGCGGATATTCAAATCACCAGGAAATTAATTGATGCAGGAAAATTCCTGGATATATCAGTACTTGACCATCTGATTTTATTGCCTGAGGGGTATTTCTCCATGGCTGATAATGGAATGATATAAGCTCCATACCGAAGTGGGAGGTCGTAGAACCTCCCTATTCTTTACCCCAAGAAGAATGAGAATGCCCTAAAGTGGCTCTCATGAAACAATGATGGATGTTTTTCCCTCTTAACCCACTTTCATTTAAAGGGGGTCAGAATTGTCTGTATAAATTTATTTTGCATTGATTTCTTATTGAGTTGTGATAAATTTGTCTTTTCTGCCGCAGGATGAAAAGTGAGGTATTCTCGAACATCAACAAAATAATAGAAAGAGACAGCAAAGCTTCAACATACAAGTTTGCTCTTCTTAGGGGTGTTATTGATATCATCCTTGAAAATTCTCCCTATATAACAGACTCAGGTGGAAGAGTAATTATTCCAACCGGGCTTTTAGTAGAGAAATGGTTGCTATATTATTATCCGATCCTTGAATCCTCCATTCCGCAAATCAATGGAGCAACAAATTTGGCTTTTGAAAAACAATTTATGAAATTCATAGAGGCTTATGGTGGGATGGGTGGTTTTTCTGTTTTTTACAATGATATGAAGAATAAGGGTATTCCCAAAAGTCTTCAACCTTCATTTATCTCTCTAGCTAAGAAAATCAGGGAGACCATAACAAAGATGCCGATGAGGTATATAGGCCGGTCTATCAGTAATGATTTTTATTCCATATTCCAGTTTGCATCAGGAGAAAGGATATACCCTTCAGCTACGGTTGACCTTGGATTCCTCATCAATAATTTTGGCACATTTTCTATCCCTTATGATTATTTTGAAGCTTTCCAGGTGTTGGGTAGTTTCATCAATGGGCAGGATTCAATTCTCTTCAAATGGGCAGAATTCTCAGTGAATGCTTCTGGGAAAAAACTTTCCGTTGACCAGGTGGTGAATGAGGTGCTGAGAAGTCCAATCACCCAAAGGGATGTGGCAGAATCCAAACAAATATACAGGACCATATTGATGAAGAAAGGAAATGTCTATTGTGTATGGACAGGAAAGCAGATTACGGCTTATGACATTGATCACATGATTCCTTTTTCAGTCTGGAAGAATAATGACCTTTGGAATTTGCTGCCTTCACAAGCAACCACAAACAGTCAGAAAAGGGATAAAATACCATCTGTAAGCCTGATTGATAAAAGGAAAGATTTAATCCTTTATTATTGGGACCTGGTAAACCAATACCAGCCTGAGAGATTTCAGAAAGAAATAACGGTGGCTCTTTTGGGTAATAGTCCCCTTTCATCCTGGCAGGATGGTGCCATCCATCAGCTCCAGAGAAGCTGTGAATATCTAATTTCAAACAGGGGGTATGAAGAATGGACTATATGAAAGAATATCATTACAACCAGGAGTTTTTAGATTGTCCTTTCTGTCATCTTGATAAGTCAAGGGAAATCATTGCTGAATCACCAATGGCATACGCCATTTTTGATATTTTCCCTGTTTGCAACGGACATGCCCTTATTATCCCATGGAGGCATTGTTCCGACTATTTTGAACTTTCTTTGGAAGAACAATCAGCCTGCTGGCTTCTAATTAACGAGGTAAAGAAGGTTGTTGACAAACAATATCAGCCTGATGGTTACAATGTAGGGATTAACATTAATTTTTCTGCCGGACAGACAATCCCACATGTTCACATCCACTTGATTCCACGCTATAAAGGAGATATTATAGATCCAAGAGGTGGAGTCAGGGGGGTAATTCCTGAAAAAAAGAGCTATTGATCCTTATTATTCCTTTCTGGTGAAAGAGCCTTAAAATGGCTCTCACGAGGTCTGGGGAGGCTTCAGCGTTGCCTTTTCATCAGGGGGAAAAGTCAGTGTGATCTGGGCATTTCCATTTCTTGAGAACAAATTCTGTTCTTCTTTTCTACCTCTGTATCTCAGAAGAGACGACGTTCCGGAATCCACACAAGAAATATTGTCGGGAGAAAGTCCTTAAAAAAGACCACCATTGCTGATGGCCTCAATTCTGACTTTTATTTTACTACAACCATGTCTTTTAATAATTACTATTAAAAAGAGGGCAAACCAAACATCCAGGTGAAAAGCCCACTTCTGAAAGCAGGCCTTTCCCCGGAAATTAGTTTTCAGATTTTTACATCATCTAAGCAGACTCTTCACTGAGGCTGAGGCATTGTTCTTCGATAAGTTCTTTAATTGCACAAGCTATCGGATAATCCTCAGATATGTATATGTAAAGGTAGTCCATCAGCCTATCAGCTCTTTTACTTTCCCTTTCCCAGAAATGCTGTTCCATGCGATTATCCAACATTTCGTCATCATCATACTTCGCTTTCATAAACTGAGCAGCATGATAAATCGCCATACAATCATTTGACTCATTACTAAGCTCTTCCGACTCCGATGAAATGTTAGCCAATATACCATATTTAAATAAAGAACGATGTATTCTATATACGTCATCTTCTGTTAATTGAGCCACATCTTCACTTTCTTGTACTTTTTGGGCAAGCGATTTCAACAAACCAATCTTTTCCCGATTACTTTCTGCAAATGAGGCCTTTGAATGATCATCCTTCCCAACCGGTGGAACTTCATCTTCATCCTCATCCCAAAACCAGTCACTGATTTCATCAATCTCTTTAGCTTTGAACATTGTACGTTCTTCCAATCTTCTAAAAGCGACCTGCCAGATCAAGCTCTTAATAATGGTTTTTCTTTTTTCTAAATCAACTAATACATTCATAATATCAAAATTTAAATTGTTACAAGTAGATATTCACGACAGTCTGCTTTTGTGTCCTATTGTGTATTTGGTTTTCCCTCATACTCCCTTTTTAGTATGTTTCGATTTTTTTCCATCATACTTTAGCTTTTTTCTGTTTCTCAAAGTCAGTTTTGAAGCTATTGTATCGGGAAGTTGCTCTCTTATTTTTCCCTTCCAAAACCTGGCTTTTCTAGTGAAGGATTCCTCACCATATTTTCTCAATGCTGGCAATACTCCCGGATTGACTTTAAGAGGCCTGAAGTTTCTCCTGATTCTGATAAAACGTTGCTTCTGAGCAAGCTTCTTCCATTCCCAGGCTGTGGAAAGGGAAATATTGAATATTTTGGCGATAACCATATTAGCAACAGGATAAAAAGTTGGCGGTATATGGGTAACTGTCATGGAACCCCCTTTTTGTCGTTCGGTTACCCACAACCGCCTTCTTTGTATACCAATCAGATTACTGACCTCAGATCCGATCAAAAAACCTTTAAAATTCCTGATATCTTTAATGTCAAACTCTGCACCTGTACGCTTAGCAAATCCCTCCATTTTCCGTATGCGCTCAAAACCGCTGATGAAAAAATAGCCTGATCTTTTGCTCAGAGTTATCCATTTCTTTTCCTGTAAATGGTCAATATTAGACTTAATTGTCTTTATTGATTTCAAACCAAGATCATTGGCCATATCTTCCAATACTTGCTTTGTGATTTTGATCTTACCACTGGATTTCATCTTAAGCCAGACAAATATTTGCAGGGCACGCACCTTATTATTATATAGTGCATAATGACACATTTCAATCGGTATAATTATCGTTTTTGGCATCACTCTGCTGTAGTTTTAAAAAGCTTGCCCGATGTTCCGGAGAATAATAAATGCGTCCTCCCCGTTTAAGGAACCCCAAACCCCTCTGTCGGTAGTTTGCAGCAGTGCGCTTACATATTCCCCATTGCTGCATCAGCATGGCTGTATCCCATTCTTCTTCTGATATTTCCGGAACCTCCGTTAATTTTCGTACTATCCTCTCCAAATCAGAGATTCTGCGGGATAGTTCATTGAGGCGAAAGCCATAATCCTGATTAACCACCCGACACTACTTATTTGTTCCTGCCTCCTTCCAGTGCATCCAATATTTCCGATTCTTTATAGAACCAGGAATCCCCAAGTCGATATGCCGGAATTATTCCTTTCACCCTGAGGCTCATTAGGGTAGAATCTGAGATTCCCAGCAACTCCCTTACGTGTTTACTTCTCAGCCACCTTTGAGGCTGATTGTCAACTTTTGCTTGACTCATCAATACTTTTTCCATTTTCTTATGTTTTGTTTTTTTGTTACAATAAACCAGTTAATTTACAGAACTGTCGTAAATATACGGATTTAAGTAGTTGATAATTAACCAACTAAACAAAAGTGGGAGAATGAAAAAAGTTGGAGATTTCTCTGGCAGTGCTAGTAAAGGTTTGCCAAATATTCTCCAACTTTTATGATGAAAAAAGTTGATAAGGGATTATGATTTCAGAATGTCTAAGGCTTTATTCAGGATTTCCTTGCTTTCTTCTCTTAAATAATGGTTATCGTAAAATCTCTCAGGAACAGCATCGTCGTTAAAAGTAAATATGCGGTCAAGGTATTTGTATTGCTGCTTGGGGAAAGCAACCAGAATTTCCGAATCCTTTATCTTTTTTATGAAGTACCATAAATGACCGGACGGTGAATCAACAATCCATTTAATTTTCACCTTTGGGAACTCTCCCCTGAAAAACTCATGCCATTGTTCAACTGTTGTTTTAGGGTCAATAAATGAAGCCTCAATAAGTGCGTCATTAAAACCAGGGATGCGAGGCCAATACTTGCCTTTGATTTTATACCCAGTTTTAACAATATCTTCACTCTTAATCTTCTTTTTTACTTTTGCGATTAAGTCGAAATCATAAAACTGGTCATACTGCTTTATCGCATGACTTACAATTTCCAACAATGATGATGGCAATAATTCGCACTCAGGATAATCAAGGTAATTCTTGAGGCGCTCAAAATGCCTGTCAAATGCCCTCAAAAGTCTCTTGTATGCAAAGGCATTTTCACTATTACCTTTGCTTCGATAGGTTTCTGTAATCAGCTGAATTGACTTCTGCGTTTCTTCTTCAAACCTGTCCCTGATATAATTTTCAAATTGGTATTCCTCCCATGAAGTTTCTGTCACATCTTCGTCAATGAGGGTTTCAACGTAAACCATCACTACGTGTTTATCCCAATCATAGTATAGTTCAGGCTCATCAAGCGTCTTATATTGCCTTTCCAGCATGTTACGACCACCATGATGATATAAAAGGAAGAACCTAATTGGTTCAGTTGAGTTTGATTCCAGGCTAACCAATGCTGGCATAAATTTCCATTTATGCCTCTAAACTAATGAATATTAAGCTTGCCTGACCTTCTGGTCAGAATTTTTCTGAAGTTTCTTCTCTAATTGTGACATATCATCGGCAATCTTCCGATCCACCACCTTGGCATAAATCTGGGTGGTCTTCAGGGAGGTGTGGCCAAGCATCTTTGAAACTGTTTCAATAGGTACTCCCTGGCTCAGTGTGACAGTGGTGGCAAAGGTGTGCCGGGCGACATGTGTGGTAAGCTTTTTTTCAATGCCGCATAGTCCGGCAATTTCAGAAAGGTAGGAATTCAGCTTCTGGTTGCTGATGACCGGCAACAACTTCCCATCAGCATTACATTCAGGATCTGTTCTGTATTTCTCGATAATTTCCAGGGCTGGGGGTAACAAGGGTATGCTTGCCCTGATACCTGTTTTTCCACGATGGTAAATGATCCAGTTTTTCCCGTCTATTCCTTTTGACACACTCTCAGGAGTTAGATTCTTCAAGTCACCATAGGCAATACCGGTATAACACGCAAATACAAAAACATCCCTCACACGGTCCACCCTTCGCACCTTGATTTCCTTGTCCTTTATACTGGTAAGTTCTTCCATCGTCAGGTAATCACGGCTGGCATCTTTATAAGCAGTTTTATAATTCATAAAAGGATCAGCGCCAATGTACCCTGCTTCCATGGCAAAATGGATCACCTTTTTTAACTGTTTAAGGTACTTCATTGCTGTGTTGTGGTCCAATGAATATTTTGTACGCAAGAAGATCTCAAATCTTCGAATAAAAAAAAGATCAATTTCCGGCAGTGGAATATCGCTCCGGCTTAATTCAGTCTTTAAAAACTCCTTGATTTTAGCTAATGTATAACCATATTGGCTGATCGTACTTGGAACATATTTTTGGTTTTGTTCCTGTTTGATCAACTTGTTATTCTCTTCAAATACAGGGATCAACGTTTTCGGCTTTTCCTTAATGCCATTGAAACGATCCTTAAGCTGTTCAGCTGTGAATTCAACCCCCATGTCATTCAGGATATTGGAATCCTGGATAATCTTGGTTTTGATGGTTTCCAGGTAATGGTTTAAGGTTTTTGCCTCCTCGCTTTTGCCTTTCTGCAATTGTAGGGCTCCATCCCACTTAATGGGTTGGATACTCCTGCCTGTAGGTGTCTCTGATCTTACGCCATCAATGGTTATCCTCAGATAAATGGGAGCTTCCCCATTCCTTTTGGTTTTTGCCTTCCTCAAATAGAACAGAAGGTTCAAGTTCTTCTTCATAATTATCAAAAATCCCTCCTTTTTCGTTTATAAAATTACGCTGAAGAAAGGAGGATACAAGGTGCAAAAAGGTGCATATAAGTGCATAATAATGAAGATGTTATAGCCTTCTTGGTGACCTATTCCGGGCTTTTCAAAATGGGTCACCTAATAGGTCACCTCAAAAACCGGAAAAACTGTAAATTTCGGGGAATTGTTAAATGAAAAAAGCGCCTGAAAGTATTGATTTCAAGCGCTTTAGTAGATTTTGTGGTTCATTTCGGCTCCCCAGGTAGGACTTGAACCTACGACCTACGGATTAACAGTCCGCCGCTCTAACCGACTGAGCTACTAGGGAATTTTTCGCTTCAGTTTTCTCTTAAAGCGGTGCAAAAATAAGAGGTTTTTCA
>Ga0255342_1003984_pt1 | contig 15623 bp, 20 predicted proteins | sample wastewater_treat_3_FD_192416 | JGI IMG/M metagenome (GOLD analysis project Ga0255342, IMG submission 192416) | Wastewater microbial communities from Lulu Island WWTP, Vancouver, Canada - plant14 | ecosystem: Engineered > WWTP > Wastewater > Unclassified | place: Canada: Vancouver, British...
CAAGGTTACAAGGGCTGAGTTTGTTAAAATGGTTAACGGAATAATTGACTACAACAAACCTAGTGATATAGCCTTCAAGGATGTTCCGGCAGGCTCATGGTTTTATGACTACATAAGAGTAGCTCAAGCAATTGGATACATTTCAGGTTATTCGGCAAATGAATTCGGACCTAATGACCCTATCACAAGAGAACAAGCGGCAGCTATACTGGCACGCATTCAGTACCTGAGAGGTAATGCAGCTGGGGTCAACAGATTTACCGATAAGGGCAGTCTGGCAGGATGGGCTGTAGAAGCTGCGGGAGCAGCAAGCGAAGCAGGATTTATATCCGGTTATGTTGACGGAAGCTTTAAACCCCAAAATAATTTGACAAGGGCCGAAGCTATAACCATGTTGGATAATGTTCTGGAAAATGCAAAGAATGTTGTTGTATACAATGACGGTACAGAACTTAAGGACATGGTTATTGAAGGTGATTTAATCATTGCCAAAACAGTAGGAGAAGGTAGCGTTTATTTGACAAACCTTGAAATAAAAGGCGAAATTCAGGTTTATGGCGGTGGTATGAATTCTATATATTTTAAGAATGTAAAAGTTGCTAAGATTGAAGTTGTAAAAGATAAGGTAAGATTGGTTTTTGAAGACGGGTCTGTAATTGAAAACATTGATGTTGGAGAAGAAACGGTTATTGTTAATGAAGATGGCGAAATTCAAATGATAACTGTAACAGATACTGAAGGAGTGGTGCTGACCGGTAAATTCGGAGAAGTTACGGTAAGCGGAGTTGAAAAAATCACTCTTAAAGATGCTGAAATCACCAAGCTGATTGTTGAGGAGAAAGTGACCATTCTTGGAACCGGTACGATTAAAACAATGGAAGCCAATGCCGATGGCATTTTGTATGAAAAAGATGTTAAAATAGACAAGGTAGAAGTTGGAGAAGGTGTTAAGGACGAGCCGGAGGTTATCAAGGAAGAACCTGTCGGCGGTGGCGGTGGCGGTGGCGGCTTCATTCCGACTCCTGCAAAAGTAACACTTCGGATAGAAGTAAAATCTCCTGATGCGGATTATCCGCAAGTATTTAATACAGAAAAATTTAACGTAGACAATAAGATTAGTGATGCTGTGTTAGATATTTTAGGGGATGGAAGTTATACCTCAAAGTTTAATGAGTTTATAGATAAATTCATATTAAGAATTGATGAAATTGAGGTTGATGATTTAACAGATGTTGAAGAAATATGGAATAAGTTTGAAGCTTATCTTCCTAATGAAATAGATTTAGATTCATTAAAAAGTGCAGTTCTTGATAAAGATGTAGAAGTTACTGACATAATAGCAGCGTTTAATGAGTTTAAAGGAGCAACAGATACGGAAATCAATCAAATCATTGCAAATATCAATGTGGATTCAGACTTTGACAATATGGCATTTAAGTTTAACGACAAGGAACTGACCTATACATTAACTTCAACAAAAGGAACCATGCCGACAACTAATAAACAAATTGCAGAGTTCATAATAACCCAGTTATTGAAAGCCAACAAGACCCTTGGCAAGTTTGCTGATGATTATGGCAGCGTTACATTAGAGGCGGCATTAAAAGGGACAGGTAAAACCGCATTCATTAAAATCAGCGTAATAAAATAATTGCATTAAAATAAAACAAGCAGCACAGTAGGGAGGGGTTATCCCCTCCCGATTTCTACACAAGTTTCAGGAGGACATATGAAAAAACTATCAAAAGTATTTGCTCTCATGTTGATATTTGCAATTGTGTTTACAAGCTCTGCCTCAGCGGAAGAAATAGCAGCACCTGAATTTTCTGATTTGGATGAAACCCACTGGGCTTATGAAGGTATTAATAAATTAGTTGGAGAAGGAATTATCATAGGATATCCTGATGGAACATTTAAACCGGAAGGAAATATTACTAGGGCTGAATTAGTTAAAATTGTTAATATGGTATTTGAATTTACGGAAATAGAAGAAGCTACAGATTTTACCGATGTAAAGGCTGAAGACTGGTTTTTTGACAATGTGCTTATAGCTCAACAAGCCGGCTATATAGTAGGGTATCCTGACGGGACATTTAAACCTAACGGATTGATTACCCGAGAAGAGTTTTGCAAGATATTGGATGTAATCAATAATTTTGTAGAGCTGCCCTTAAGCACATTGCCTGCAGATGAAGTATCCCCGTGGGCTGTGGAATATGTAAACAGGGTTATTTCAAATAGAATTATGTTATTGGATGAAAACAACAATTTCAGAGCCCTTGAAAAAGCTACAAGGGCGGAAGTATGCGACACCTTGGCAAAATTTATAATCGAGGATGCCGAAGGAAAATTTCCGTCTCCGGGAGGGTCATCCGGAGGATCTGATTCTGATGACGAGTTGACTAAGGAAGAATTATATGAAACGATGGACAGGGTTATAGACAGGCTGAATACGAGAGTGATCCCGGAAATTTCAACAAAAGCCCAGGAACAAGTTGTGGAAGATATTATTCTGAATATGGAAAAGTATCAGGAAAACAACGACCATGATTATGAAGAAGCTGCCCAAAAGGCTTACGATAAATACAAGCTTATGTCTGAAGACGAGCAGGAAGAACTGAAATACAAGATTCAGCTTCATAATATAACACAGGATTTATTGGATTTGAAGAAATTTTTCTTCCCTGACATAGAACTATAACAGAAGTGGGGCCAGGCATCTTTGCCGGTGCCTGGCATCTGAGGAGACAGTATGAAAAAGTCTATAAAAGTTTTATTGGTGATTATGGCGGTTATATTGTTGACGGCCGGCGGACTTGTCATATGGCAATATGACAATATCACCGCATTTATAAAGGGCCTGAGCACTTCTTCCGAAGATTTGGCTGTTAAAATAGACGACCACAGGAACAAGGTAAAAACTGAAATAGTAAAGTATATTCCTGAGCCTATAGAAGATATTTCTGCCGAAGATGAGAAAAAGCTATTATCCGGTGAAATAAGCTTAGAAGAAGTGGCGGATAAGTATAAGCTGCCAATTGAATATATGAAGGATGAACCTGATAATAAGGTGCCAAACACCCCGGCTGAAATACCCTTTGACAAGACCAAAACAATCGAAAAAGAAATTGGTGACAGCATAGCCCAGCTATATGCCCTTAAGGCTAAGTACGTGAATAAATTAGGGGAATTGGAAAGAGATGTTAAGGACCAGTATACGAAACTTCCTGAATCTAAACAAAACAAGGAAGGGAAAAAAGAACTGATAATGGCTAACATCGATTATGTTGCAGGGCTTGAAAAGACATGCGATTCTGAGGTTGATAAGGTAGTTACCGAATTGGAGAAGAAATTGAAAGAATTGAAAGGCGACCTTGGAATAATTCAAACCATAAGGAATGCCTATGAAGAAGAAAAGGAACTGAAAAAATCATATTACCTGAGCTTATATAATGAATAAGTTTATTTGATGGTGCAGGATACCGGGTATGACTGAATATCGGGGCTGACGATTAAATTCAGTAAAGAAAAAACTGATAAAAAGGATGGAAGGCTTAAAAGAAATGGATATTACGATTATTCATGGACAGGCTCACAAAGGAAGCACATATCACATTACGGATATGATAAGGGAAAGAATTGGCTCTGATAATACAGAAATTCATGAATATTTCATGATAAAGGATACGCCGGGATTTTGTGTGGGTTGTTTTAAATGTATTTTAGATGGAGAACAATATTGCCCCCATGCCGACAAGGTTCAGGAAATTTGCTCGTCGATGATAAAGTCAGAAGTCATCATAATTGATTCCCCGACTTACTGCTATGAAATGGCTGGCCAGCTTAAAACCTTGTTTGATCATTACGGCTATATGTGGATGTCTCACAGGCCCAGAAAGGAAATGTTTAACAAGGTAGGTATTGCAGTATCAACCGCTGCCGGTGCAGGTGCAAAGAATGTTGTTAAATCAATTGAAAGGCAAATGTTCTGGTGGGGGATACCCAAGGTTTACAAGCTGAATTTTAATGTAAGCGCAATGAAATGGGATGGAGTATCGGAAAAAACCAAAATAAAGATTATGAACAGGATTAATCAAATATCTGAAGACATAAAGAGCAGCGTAAATAATGTAAAACCTAATATAAAAACTAAATTACTGTTTAACATACTAAGAAAAATGCAAATCGGTAATAATTACAACATGACTGACAGAAGCTACTGGGAGAATAATGGATGGCTTGGCAGCGAAAGACCTTGGAAGTAAAAATACTTTATGAAAAGGGTAAGTATAAGACGATTGATATCGAAGCTGTAAAAGCCGGGATAAAACGAATTACAAGCGTTTATTCATGTAAAAATTTAATAAATCATATAAAAAATTCCGGCAGTTATATGACGGAATTTTCTATATAAGAAACTTATTTGGCGAAAAAATAATGTTTCATGCAGGTGATGATTTTTCATATTCACATGAAACATGGCTTTAAGCATGAGGATATTTTCTAATGTCTTTTTTGTTGTTTTATACCGCCAATTTAAGTATAATGGAAACAATAAGGTGGAATTGGCAGATAAACTTGTTTTTATCATAAGAAGATTATAGAGGAGAGAATGTTATGAATAATGAAATAATACAAAGATCATGGGAAAGCGGCGATAAAAAAATGGAATGGGTACAGTCATACATGCCTGTGCTCAATTCAATAAAGGATAGATTTATAAAGGAAAAGCCTTTTGCCGGTTTAAGAATAACCATGTCCATACATCTGGAGGCAAAAACTGCATATTTGGCTACTGTGCTCCGAAGTGGCGGAGCTGAGGTTAGGGTTACGGGGTGCAATCCTCTCTCAACCCAGGATGATGTTGCAGATGCCTTGAGAGCTATGGGTTTTGTGGTCCATGCAAAACACGGCGCAAACCCCGAAGAGTATGTTGAACATCTAAAATCTGCTCTTTCAATAAATCCCCATCTCATCATTGATGACGGAGGAGACCTGATAGAGCTGTTGCACGGGGAGTGCAGCGAATTTGGAAATTCACTGATAGGCGGCTGTGAGGAGACTACGACAGGTATTCACCGTTTAAAAGCAAGGTCTGCAGCCGGAAAGTTAAATTACCCCATGATATCCGTAAATGACGCAGAGTGCAAATACCTGTTTGATAACCGCTATGGAACGGGCCAGTCTGTTTGGGATGCCATAATGAATACAACAAATAATATTGTGGCATCTAAGAATGTGGTAATAGCCGGTTTCGGATGGTGCGGCAGGGGAGTAGCCATGAGAGCTAAGGGTATGGGAGCCCGGGTTACGGTTACGGAAGTAAATCCTGTCAGGGCGCTTGAAGCGGCAATGGAAGGCTATGAAGTAAAGACAATGGATGAAGCAGCACCTCTTGGAGATATCTTTATATGCACTACCGGCTGCAACAAGGTTATTACCCGCCGTCATTTTGAAGTTATGAAGGATGGAGTCCTCTTGTCAAATGCAGGGCATTTTGATGTGGAAGTTGATAAAAACGACCTGAAAAACTTGGCAGAGGAGGTCTTCCCAAGGAAGAACAACATCACCGGATATAGAATGAAGGTATGATCAATTTTATAACAATTTTCTCATCCATAATAATTATAAGGATGGCAATTAAAGGATTAGCTTTTATGCGAATTAACCGCAAATAAAAAATACCTAAAATAAAGAATTCTTTAGGTATTTTTTGTGCTTAAAGATTAAATTAAATCCATAGCACTTTTAGCTTCAATCCTTTGCTTTTCCAAAAACGGATCGTCGCATATATGCGGCTTGGACCCGAGAGAATTGAAGCTGCAATGTCCTTGTTTGTTGTAATAACATTCTTTAGTGCATGAATTACTTGCCAAATTAATATTTTCTTCTTTTAGAGCGTCCTTTTCTTTTTCCTCTTCAATGTCCTCCGAATTTACAGCTCCCGGCAAAACCATATCATCATTTTCAATTTCGATATAGTCTTTTTTGCTTTCGCTTTTCTTGAAAGCATTTTGTGGAGTTTCCCTTGGTTTGTCATTCCATAACTGTTCCCGGTTTTTAACCTTTTTCAGCTTTCCGTTTACAAAGGTGTAGATTTCTCCTTTCCACGGGAAGCATTTGTATTTCCCTATTGCACATAAGGTTGCCCCCATAAGTTCTTCAAGACGGGGTAGGGGAGACAAAGGAAGGGTGTCTTCAATTTTAAAGTGTTCCCTTGTCAACTCCCGGTATTCCTCTTTGGTTACTCCAAACATTTTCCCTCCTTAAGTTATTTCTCTTAATTTTCTCTATGGTTTAGAACCTGAAATACTCATCGTCTTACATAAGCCGGAATAAGGTTTTTATCCCTTATTTTAACCAAGCATCCCCCAACAATTGAATATATACTTCCTCTCCATGAGAAAAATCTGTAGTATCCAAATACACACAAGATCATGTCAAATATACTCCTTAATACTCCAAGGGGAGTTTCAGGGTTAACAGTTCTTTTGTCAAGATTCTCAAGAGTTAAAATCTCATATACTTCATAACTAATGTCTTTTAACATTTTACATTTCCTCCTTAATTTATGCGGTAATTCGCTCCTTAATATTTTACTTCCATTATATGCAATTATAGTTTAAAATATTCCTGAAATGCAAAAAGGAATAAAATAAAATTAATTTGCGTATTATATAATATATGATGTATAATTAAAAAAAACACAAGGGAGAAAAACGTTGAAAGATAAATATACAGCACAGTCAATACAAGTATTTGAAGGCCTTGACCATGTACGGAAAAGACCGGATATGTATATAGGGGATACCGGGGAGAAAGGGCTGCATCATTTAATATGGGAGATTGTTGATAACTCCATAGATGAAGTGTCTAACGGCTTCGGTGATACCATAACCGTTATTCTCAACCAAGGCGGCTCTATTTGTGTCAGAGACAACGGAAGGGGCATTCCCATAGATATACACCCCGACAAGAAAGTTCCGGCGGCAAGGCTTGTTTTTGAGACTTTGGGAGCCGGAGGAAAGTTCGACAACACCGTCTACAAGACAACCGGAGGACTTCACGGTGTCGGTGCCTCGGTAGTAAACGCCCTTAGTAAAAGCATGGATGTCACCATATCAAAAGGCGGATACAAATACAGCTTAAGCTATAAGAACGGAGTACTGCAGGGAGATTTAAAAAAAGGAAGAAAGACCAAAGAGAAGGGTACAGAAGTGACCTTCCTGCCTGACTACTCTATTTTTGATAATGTTTCTTTTAACCATAACGTTATTAAGGAAAGGCTGATGGAGCTGGCTTTTCTTAATAAAAAAACAAAAATAATATTTACGGATAATATAAGAGGAACAAATGAGACCTTCTCGTATGACGGAGGTTTATTGTCCTTCATAAAATACATAGGGGAATCCAAGACCTCTATCTGCAAGCCCATATATTTTGAAAGAGAAATTGAAGGGTTGAAACTTGAGGCTGCTATTCAGTATACAGATGAAGCATCCGATGTTATATTAAGCTTTGTAAATAATATTGCAACCATAGACGGAGGAAGGCATGATGAAGGCTTCAGACAGGCTTTAACAAGGTCCTTAAATGAAGTAATTAAACTTCAGAATATGGATAAGAAAAGAGGAAAGAAAGAGGTTTCTGTTCAAGGTTCAGATGCCGTTGAAGGTATTATGGCTATTCTGTCTATAAGAATGACAAATCCGAAATTCGGCGGCCAGACAAAGACTCAGCTTACCAACCCGGAAGTAAAAGGCATAGTAATGAGCTTGGTTTATGAAGAGCTTATGAACTATTTTAAAGATAATCCAAGGGCTGCCAAAACTGTTACTGACAAAGTTATAAATGCTTACACATACAGGGAAAGCTTAAAGCACCAGAAGGAATTGAAGAAAAAAGTAAAGAGCTTGGTTACGGAAGGGCTGATGTCTTCTGACAAATTTGCGGACTGCACAACCAAAAACCCTGAAGAAAAGGAAATATTCATTGTTGAAGGTAATTCCGCCGGAGGCTCCGCCAAGGAAGGAAGGGACAGAAAGTTTCAGGCAATTCTGTCTCTCAGGGGAAAGCCTCTTAATATAGAAAAGAAGCAGCTTAAGGATATTTTAAACAATGAAGAGCTGGGGAGCATAATTCAGGAAATAGGAGGCGGCTTAGGCAAGGACTTTGATATAAATAAAGTTAAATCTCACAAAATTGTAATTATGTCCGATGCCGACGTGGACGGCTCTCACATCCAGATAATTCTTCTGACATTTTTCTACAGGTATATGAAACCTTTAATAGAAGCCGGGTATTTGTATATAGCCCTCCCGCCCTTATATAAGGTATACAACAATAAAACTGTTGTTTACGCCTACAATGACAAGGATTTGAAGGCTGCCATTAAAAAGGTCGGTAAAAACTATGAAATTCAAAGATACAAAGGTCTCGGAGAAATGGACGCTGAACAGCTTTGGGAGACCACAATGAATCCCAAAACCAGAACGCTTATGAAAGTAACTCTCGACAATCTTGTTGCAATAGAGAAAAATATAACAGTATTTATGGGCAACAATACAGACTCAAGAAAAGAATATTTATTGGAGAATATGTAGGAGGAAGATATGGGAGAAAAAATAATTGATGCTAAAATGTCAGAAATAATGGAAGAGAAATTCTTGGATTACAGCAAGGCTGTCATTATGGACAGAGCTCTTCCCGATGTAAGAGACGGAATGAAACCGGTTCAGCTTAGAATTTTATGGAGCATGTATGAATCAGGATATCTTCCTGATGCTAAATATAAGAAATGTGCAAGAATAGTAGGAGATGTAATGGGTAAGTATCATCCTCACGGGGACAGCTCCATCTACGGTGCCTTGGTTAATCTTGAACAGGATTTCTTAAGAAGGTATCCCTTAATTGATGGTCACGGAAACTTCGGCACCACCGATGACGAGCCCGCAGCCATGAGGTATACGGAAGCAAGGCTTGCACCGATGGCTTTATATCTTCTTGAGGGACTTAAGAAAAATGCAGTTGATTTTGTAAATAACTATGATGATTCCGAAAAAGAACCGGTTTGTCTCCCGGCTGTTATCCCGAATCTATTAATAAACGGTACTTCCGGAATAGCCGTGGGTATGGCAAGCGATATTCCTCCTCATAATTTATCAGAAGTGATAGAGGCTGTTAAGGCTTATATTGCAAACGAAAAAATTACTGTTGAAGAGCTTATGGATTATGTCAAGGGCCCTGATTTCCCCACAGGCGGAATTATAAGCAGTAAAGGTCTTCTTGACTGCTACAAGACCAGCAAGGGTGCCATTAAGGTAAGGGGAGAGGTAATTGAAGAGAAGATTAAAGGGACAAAAAAGAGAGTTGTCATTAAATCCCTTCCTTATCAGGTAAGCAAAGCAAATATTTTAAAGAAAATAGGAAGATTTATTGAGGATAAGAATATAAACTATGTTACTTCCGTAAGAGATGAGAGCAACAAGAATATAAGAATTGTAATAGATCTTAAAAAAGACGTGGATGTTAAGGAATTTATTTTCGACTTATATAAAAACACGGACCTTGAAAAGAATTATTACTGCAATATGCTTGCTTTGGTTGACAAAAAGCCTGTTCTCTTAAGCTTGAAAGATTTTATCAAAGAGTTTGTCTCTCACAGAAGGGAAGTCTTTATAAGAATTACAACTTTTGAAAAGGAAAAGGCTGAAAAAAGGCTTCACATACTTGAAGGTCTTTTAACGGCAGTTCAAAACATTGATGAGACTGTAAATATTATAAAGAACAGCAAGAATCCGAAAGAAGCCAAGGCAAATCTCATGAAGAGGTTTAATTTAACCGACATTCAGGCTCAGGCAGTATTAGACTTAAAGCTTCAGAAAATTACAAAGCTTGAGGTAACGGATTTGCAGAAAGAGATAAAATCGCTGCAAGCTCTGATTAAAAAATTAGCCGATTTGTTGAAGAGCCCCAAGAAAAGGGATAAGGAAATCATTAATGATTTGGAGAGAATTAAAGGGGAAATAGGCTTGGATAAGAGACTTACCAAAATAACAAAATTTTAATAAGTATTTATTATTAAATAAACGGTTTTCAACCGTTTTTTTTATTTTTTTGGAATATTTAAAATACTTATTACGTATCATATAAAAAAACAAGGAGTGTTAATCACAAAAAATATCAGGAGGATGTGTGATTATGGTTATTTTAGTTGCTGTGATGATATTTTTGGCCACTGTTTTTATGTGGCCGGACAGTATTTACCGAATGAAGGGAGATCTGGTTGTTGTAAGGAAAATGACCGGATTTATGTTCGGGATGCTACTACTAATATTGTTATATAACATTCTATAAGGAGGGAAAAATGTTAGAAGAACTGGATATCAATTTAGACAGTTTAGAGGAGCAAGAGCTGCTTGGCTGCTTTAAGAATGAAGAAGGAATAAGCGTTGAAAGAATTAGCGACCATTTATTCCGAAGCGGAGTGTTGGTGAAACTTATCATAGGAAGGAAAAGGTTAAAATTTTCCTATGATTTCAAAGGTTTAGGAATTGATTTTGAAAAAACCAATTCTAAGGATTTTGTTCTTGGACATATGGAAAACGGCAAGATTTCGGTTTTACCGCTTCACCTTGAGAAAAGGCTCACAAGTATTGAGGGAGCTTTAAGGAACAGGCAGAAGAGGCTGTCTACAGGTTTTAATGACCAGTATATGCCTTTGGAAAACTACACGGAGTTTAAGAAGGACTTCGAGACTACCAGACAGGAATTTTTCATGGTAAGAGATGAAATTCTTGACATCTGGGAGAATTTGATAGAGGAATACAAATTGAAACTGGATGTTCTCTTAAAAGATGTAAATGCGATAGAAAGAGACCGTATTTACAGAGAGATGGTAAATGTAATTCCTTCCAAGCAAGAGTACAAAGACAGTTTTAAAATGCTGATGTCAGTAAAGACAATGCCGAGAATTGAGGCTGACGATGATCTTAATGATGAAATTGCAAATATAATCAAAAAAGATATTGTCGGGGTTATTTATGAAACTGTCCAACGCTGCCTTGACAAAGCCTGTTCACTGGCTAACAGTGCAGTTTCAGGTTATTCCAAGGGAGAAATAAGCATCAGAACCCTTGGTGCTATTAAAAGAATCTCAACCACATTGAGGACCAATAATGTTGTTGCCAACAATGACGTGGTTGAAGAAATTGCTGTGCTATTTGACGAAGCGGCAAATCTTAAAAGTCCGGATGAAATTTCGCAGATAATGGAAATCATTCTGGCAAAGGGATATGTATATGCAAATAAAAACAGCATTACATTGTCGTTTAATCCGGTTCTGCCATCGCATGAACTGGAGAGGATTTACAATCTACTCTAAGAAAAAGCCGGGAATTCACTCGGCTTTTTTTAAAAGATTTAAGGGAGGCAAGATGTATGGAGACAAAGTTTCCGAGAAAAGAAGCTTTTTAATGGTTGCAGCAGTAATAAAAGAAACCGACAGTTATGATCCTTATGTTCTTTATCCCTACATCTGCGACATTATAGACAAATCATACAAGGGTAAAAAAGGGGGAGGAAAGACTCAAGGGAATAGGCATGTTCTCTTAGGAGGAAATTTTTGAGACCATTACAGATTATTTAGAAGTAAGGTTCTACAGAAAAACCGCATCTGTCATGGTTCAAAAGTGTCTTAAAGAAGCTTGTACAGTGGCAAATGATGTAATTATATGCTATTCAAAAGGCCATATAACTTTAAGGGTTCTTAATGCCATAAAAAGCATTTCCATTGTCTTAAGGGATAACAATATTTTTGCCGGCGACTATGTTATTGAAGGCATAGCAGCATTGTTTGATGAAGCATCGCTTCTTCAGAGGGAAGGAGAGATCGCACAAATTATGGATATCATACTGGCAAAAGGTTATGTATATGTGATGGGTAGTGATATTCCTTTAAGGTTAAAACTGGCAATTCCGGTAGAGGAACCTAAAAGAATCAGAAATTTATTATAGAGAAACCGGGAAATTTTTTCCGGCTTTTTTTAAAAAACATGGAATATTAATAAAATAATCTGCGTATTATAAGAGAAGAAGTAATAAAAGCGTTTTTAAAAAGTAAGAAAGCGAAAGAGAGAAAAATTTTAAGGGTATGTGTAAAGCATAATTCAAAAGAAAGGAGGGCCGAAAGGCAAGGTAAAAAAAGTATGAGTGTAATTAACGTAAACACAAATCAAGAAGCTTTTGCTATTGTAGCAAGGGCAATAAAAAGGACCGAAAGCTTTGATCCTCATATTCTTTGTTCATGTATCTGTGAGATCTTGGATGCCATGTACGGAGAAAATGATATTGATAAGCTTGAGGAAATAGGTATGTCAACGACAAGAGAAATTTTCACAACCATTGATACCTATATTAAGATGAAGTACAAAAGAGGCGTTACACCTGTTACGCCTACAACCGTCATTTCAAAAGAAGCCAGAGTTATTTTAAACAAAGCAATTTCAAACGTAAAGACAGACGATACGGATGTTATTTGCAATGAAGTTGTAAAGATTCTTCATGAAACATTTCCACCGGAAAAATATGAATATAAAGCTACCAAATTAAAAATGCAGACAAAAGAGCAGATCATGAATTTGATAAGCTTGTATTTATTTGATCATGAAGAAAAGGGCAAAATCTATCGCAATGTTTGCAGTTTTTTATTCTAATTTATAAAAGAAAGGAAAATCATCATGCTTATAGCAGTCAGCCCGGAACTGGTAAGTTCCCTTAACACTTTTTTAAATGAATATAAATTTCAAATCGGAGGCTTTTTAGGCATAGTTGTCTTAACCTGCCTGTTAGCCTTAATTTATCATATCTCAAAACTCGGCGTAAGCGGTACAAATCAGAATTCAAGAAGAGAAGCTATAAAAGGGATATTGATAAGCGGTGTAGGGCTTGCGGTTTTAGGCTCATTATCATTCTGGTTTTACCTAATAGTAGGAACAAATTTAATAATATAAAGAAAGGATAATGAACATGGAAGGATTACAAAAAGAAAACATAAAAGAGTTACAAAACGAGAATACAAACGAGAAAGAGAACACAAAGGAATTGGAATTTATCCCGAACATAGTAAGGGTGATGAAATCCTCAAGGAATGACAAACTTTACATTATGCTTGCAGTGATGACTATGAACATAGTATTTTCAGATATTGCAATATATGCAAAGGCAATAATTATAACAGGGGCTTTAGCTCTTGGGATATTAAAGTCTTTATCCCTTATATATTACACCAACATTTTTAAAAACCCTATAACCATCAATACCGAAACAAATATGCTTTCGTATTTTGATGAATTTAGCATTAAGAGAAAAGAATTTTCTATTGATGCCATTAAAAATATAAGGGTTTTTTACAAGCTTGGTCAGCCTTATATATTTGAGGCAAACATGGTTAAAGAAGGGAAAGATGTAGAGGAAAACATCAATCTTGAGGCTTTTGACAATAATGTGGTAGACTATTTATTAAAAACAATAACCGAAATAAAGCCGGAGATTGAGATCGGGAAAAAGAACGTTGAAAAAAAATCCTTAAAGTCCGCCAAAACTAAAAATCAAGATATGTAATACAGAAAGCCGAGGTTAAAAAGATGATTAATTTAGCAGGTGTAAAAGCTAACGAAATTATCATAAAGGAAATGGATGAAGCAGGGATTGAGCCTGTTTGCATCGGCAGAAGAGAAGGAGCCGAAGTGTTGACGGAATACATCGGTAAGTGCAAGAATTTCATATTTACCAGAGCTAAGGATTATTGGATTGTTACAGGATACATGCCCCTCAGGTATGCTATGGAAATCCACGAAAACTGTAGAAAATTAAGCGTATTGGTGGCAGGTCATCTTGGAAATCCCTACCCTGAAGAATGGTGTGAAAGCAGGGAATACGCTAAAGTAAGCGACAAATTATTTAACAAATATATAAACGAAGAAATGACATATGAAGAATACAAGAAAGAAGCTTATAGGGTTAAAAAGAACGGTGAACAATTCGTAACCCATTATCACATTCATACTCAGGAAGGATTAAACAAATTTATTGATACTGTAAAGAAATACAATATTATAGGATAACAAAAAAATCAACTCCGTTTTTTTTATTTAAGGGAGTTGATTTTTTTTATTTGACTTTTTTTTAAAGGTCGAAATCGTCATCGCCCAAACGAGTCGTAGCAGATTCTATATATGATACTACGGTATCTCTAAAGAGGAACAATACTGTTGCAATGGTAAGTGCCACAAAAATTAATACCATCTGTTCAGTACTTACTGCTCCTTCTTTGGATGCCAAACTCTTTTTGCCCTTGTAAATTAAACTCTTCATTTAGACTACCTCCAAATATAAATATTTTTTGTATCTATTATATAATACGCAATCAATTAAATAAATATTCCACACTATAAATCAAAGTCATCATCGCCCAGACGATTTGTAGCTCTTTGAATATATCCTACTACGGTGTCCCTGAACAAGAACAGTACCGTTGCAATAGTCAATGCTACGAAAATCAAAACCATCTGTTCGGTGCTTACTGCCCCTTCTCTGTCTGCCAAACTTTTTCTGCCCTTGTAGACGATATTTTTCATTTTGATTACCTCCATAAGTTTATTTAATATATAATATGCAATTAACGGAAAATTTATTCCACAGGAATTAAATTATTCCTATACTGGTCATATCGCCGATTATAGGAAGACCGAAGGTTGCAAAGAGAACTATCATCATCGGGGCCTGAACCAAAATAGTTAAGGTTCTTCTTTTAGCTATTTTCTTTTCAAGGATAAACTGCTGCATTTCTATAATGCTTTCTGCCTGTGCAGCAAACCCTTCCTTGATTTCACCGCCCTGCTCTATAACCAGCTTAACCAGAGTAACAAACTCTTTTACTTCAAACATATTGGTCTTTCCTTTCAATCTGTTAAGGGCAGTTTCAATATTGTAGAGATTTGCATCAACAATGAATTCCTTTAACAGTTCCTGCCACTCTTCGTTAAGATAAACCAAGGTTCTTTCTATTGCCTTCAAGAAAGGCATCCCGGAAGACAAGAATCCGGAGGATATTCTTAAGAAATCAGGGAAGTATGTATAAAGCCTTTCCTTTTTAGCGTCAATGGTGTTATCAAGAAGAAAGTTCAAAAGAAACAATAAAACTACTCCCCAGATAACTCCTACAACAGCATTTCCTGTCAAACACATTACTATAAAGAGGGTAACTCCGATGATTTTTAAGGTTATATCAAAGGATATAAAGCTTTTTACTGTAAAATACTTATTCCACCCGGAGAACTCTAATTTCTTCTGAATTTCCTCTTCATCAAATTTCAGCCTCGGAAGCAGATATTTCCTTGTGGGGCTGCCTATTTGGTCTATCAAATCCGATACATTTGTTTCTTTTTTATCTTTAAACTTAAGCTGTTTAAGTCTTTTCTTATGAACGAAGTAGTTCTCCATTGAGAATACCCAGTTTAAGAAATTCCTTAAAAACATCATGGTAAACATTCCTACCAGACAAAGCAGTGCATATTCCATAATTTTTTCTCTCCTTCCTCTTATTTTATCGGAGCCCCGATTTT
>Ga0255342_1003994_pt1 | contig 15592 bp, 10 predicted proteins | sample wastewater_treat_3_FD_192416 | JGI IMG/M metagenome (GOLD analysis project Ga0255342, IMG submission 192416) | Wastewater microbial communities from Lulu Island WWTP, Vancouver, Canada - plant14 | ecosystem: Engineered > WWTP > Wastewater > Unclassified | place: Canada: Vancouver, British...
GGACGAGATTCGGCGGCTGCAACCCGAGTGCGCGTGGGAAGCGCTCGACCCGTACGCCTTCTTCTATTTGCTCCGGCACAGTCTGGGCGGCGCAAACACGCGCCGGGCAACCTTCACGTTCGACAGCATGCCCGCCGCTGTGCCGTCGGGCCAGGCGATGGAGCTGGCTGTAGGGGTGCGCAACGACGGCTGGGATGCGTGGGAGCCCGGAGAGGTGTGGCTGGAGGCGGGCGCTGGAACTGCGGTGGACTGGGCGTCTGTCGCCAGGGCTGAGCTTCCGGAGACGGTTCCGCCCGGCTGCTCGGCCGTCATCTGCGTCAGCCTATCAGCGCCGTCCGCGCCGGGAGACTGTGTGCTGTACTACGACCTGACAACGGCCGAAGGCGGCTTCCGGGAGGCGGGGAACCCGTGGTGGGAGGGCCGCTTCAGAGCGCGCTAGATGAGCCCGGGAGCACGGGTACATGCTTGTACGCAAAAATATGTACATTTTTTCTGGACGACGGAACCTTCCAATGGGCCCCTGCGTCTGAATATGTAGAAAGCTTCCCACCCTCCTTTCTCTCCCCGCGGTCAATGCAAGTTGGCCGCGGGGTGTTTTCATTTGTGTTTCGCTGATGAGCCGTGAGCTGATAGGCCGTGAGTTGTCTCACGGCCCTCTGTGTTCTCCGGGGACATTTGTCCCTCCGCCGCCGCGATGCGTGCGGACTGCAGTCCGGGGAGAAGATCACGGCCGTGAGGCATCTCACGGCCGGTCAGCGTCCGAATCAGCCCGCCTGAAAAAGTACGTAGAAACAGGTAAAAAACTTCTCGCAATCTGGAACCTTCCCCGGAGCGTCAGCGTCTGAATATACAGAAAGCTTCCCACCCTCCTTTCTCTCCCCGCGGTCAATGCAAGTTGGCCGCGGGGTGTTTTCATTTGTGGTTCGCTGATGGGCCGTGATTTGTCTCACGGCCCTTTGTGTTCTCCGGGGACATTTGTCCCTCCGCCGCCGCGATGCAGCGCGGACTGCAGTCCGGGGAGAAGGTCACGCCCCGTGAGGCATCTCACGACCGATCAGCGTCCGAATGAGCCCGCCTGAAAAAGTACGTAGAAACAGGTAAAAAACTTCTCGAAACCTGGAACCTTCCCCGGAGCGCCAGCGTCTGAATATACAGAAAGCTTCCCACCCTCCTTTCTCTCCCCGCGGTCAATGCAAGTTGGCCGCGGGGTGTTTTCATTTGTGTTTCGCTGATGGGCCGTGATTTGTCTCACGGCCCTTTGTGTTCTCCGGGGACATTTGTCCCTCCGCCGCCGCGATGCAGCGCGGACTGCAGTCCGGGGAGAAGATCACGCCCCGTGAGGCATTTCACGGCCGATCAGCGTCCGAATCAGCCCGCCTGAAAAAGTACGTAGAAACAGGTAAAAAACTTCTCGAAACCTGGAACCTTCCTTGGAGCGCCAGCGTCTGAATATACAGAAAGCTTCCCACCCTCCTTTCTCTCCCCGCGGTCAATGCAAGTTGGCCGCGGGGTGTTTTCATTTGTGCCTCCAGTATTCTCCTGACAGTCGTCCAGCGCCGGATGAGAAACCGGCGCCGTGTTCGGTATAATAGTCCCCGGCGGATGGCGGCCGGTATATTCCGGATTGCAGCATCGCCAGCGAATCAGTCCCGTTGTGCCAGACACGGGCAGGAGACCGGTCTGCGGCCCGGCGCAAGCGAGCGCGGGGCCTTTGCCGCGTGTACCCGCCACGGTCGCCAACACTGTCTCGAGAGATACGCCATATGCCGCTTGGAACTCTGAAAAGCATCATCTCCGCCCGCGAGCCCTTCCGCGGCATCCGCAAAGCGATGAAGGGGCAGGCACGTCTTGTCGCGGTTGAAGAGCTTGCGCCGTCGGTCAAGCCGGTTTTCGCCGCTGCCCTGGCAGGTGACGAACAGAGCCCGGTTGTCGTCGTCGCCTACTCGCAGGAAGAAGCTGATCGCCTCTGGGAGGGGTTGATCGCGTACGGGTTCCCCGAGGATCTGGTGACCGTCGTCCCGGCGGCCGACAGCCTTCTGTTCGAGGACGGCGAGCCCGACTGGGACGAGGCGGGCGCGCGAATCAACGGCCTCACCCGCCTTGCGCTCGGGCAGCCCGGGGTTCTCATTATGCCGCTGACCTCCGCGCTCAGACGCACCGTGCCGAAAGACCGCTTCCGGCGGGCCCTTGTCAGTGTCAGTGCCGGCGACATCCTCAACCTGCGCGATCTGGCGCGGACGCTTGCCCTTGCCGGCTATCGCCGCGACGATCTGGTGACGGAGGTGGGGCAGTTCAGCCTCCGGGGAGGGCTGCTGGACGTCTGGCCGCCCACCGCGCGCACCCCCGTCCGCATCGAGATGTTCGACGACGAGGTCGAGTCCATCCGGCCGTTCGACGCCGAAAGCCAGCGCTCGGAGGGCAGCCTCGAGAGCCTCACCCTGCCGCCCGCGCGCGAGGCGCTCTACGATGATCAGCCCGACCGCGCCGCGGACCTCCTGCAGGAGTATCTCGCGGAGCAGGTTGCCGCGCTGGAGGCGGCGGGGCGCCGCCCGGACGCCGATGCGCTCGAGATCAGGGTCTCGAAGCATATCGCCGCCATACGCGAGGCCTCCGCCTTCAACGGCATGGAGTACTATCTGCCCTGCCTTACATCCGAAACCGTCTGCCTGCTCGACTGGCTGCCGCCTGATGCGCTCGTGATGTGGGACGAGCCTCACTTCTCCCAGTCCAGCCTCGAGGAGCGCCTCGAACAACTGGCCGACATCTACGTCAACCGCGCCAGCCGGGGACAGGCCCTCGGGCTTTCGCACGAGCACCACGTCCCGTTCGAAGCAGGCAGGGACCGGATTCTCAAACACCGCACGCTCGTGATGTCCTCGCTTCCGCACAACGCGCCCTGGCTTGCCGGAGCCCGGCGGTTTACCCTGCCATCCGGCGAAATGGAGACCTTCGGCTCTCAGGTCGGAGTGCTTGCCGAGAACGTGAAAGCGTGGGTTGAGCACGATCAGGCGGTCGTGATCGTTACTCCGCAGGTGCTGCGCGTTGGGAAGATGCTGCTGGAACTCGGCGTCCGTCCCATACACGGAGAACTCAAGGGCGATATCGAGCCCGGCGTCTGGGTTATCGAGGGCAATCTCGACACGGGATTCCGGCTTCCGGGCGCCGCGCTGGTTGTCGTGTCGGACGCGGACATCTTCGGCAGCACGATGCTCCGCCGTCCCAAGCCGTCCCATCGCGACTCGAAACCCATAACAGCCGTCTCCGAGATCAGCGAGGGCGATTTCATCGTTCACGAGCATCACGGCATCGGTGTCTACCGGGGCATGGTGCAGCTCTCGAAAGACTACGGGACGCGGGAGTTCCTGCTGCTCGAGTACTCCGGCGGCGACAGGCTCTATGTTCCCGCCGACCAGATGGACCGCGTCCGGAAGTACAGCGGGGCCGACAGTGGGCCGCCGACCGTCCACCGCCTCGGTGGGGCCGACTGGGCGCGAACCAGAAAGAAGGTAAAGAGGGCCGTCCGGGAGATGGCGAGGGAACTGCTGCAGGTGTATGCCGCGCGGGAGGCGCTGGGCGGCTACGGGTACCCGCCCGACCAGCCCTGGCAGGCTGAGATGGAGCAGGCGTTCCCGTTCCGCGAAACCCGTGACCAGGAACGCGCCATCGCCGATGTCAAGCGCGACCTGGAGATACCCAAGCCGATGGACCGGCTCATCTGCGGCGACGTGGGCTTCGGCAAGACCGAGGTCGCCATGCGGGCGGCGTTCAAGGTGGTGCTGGAGGGCAGGCAGGTCGCCGTCCTCTGCCCCACAACCGTGCTCGCGCAGCAGCATCACAACGTGTTCTCCGAGCGCTTCGGAGCGTTTCCCGTGAAGGTCGAGATGCTCTCCCGGTTCCGCTCGTCCGCCGAGCAGAGGGCGATTCTGGACGAACTGAAGGCGGGGAACATAGACGTCATCATCGGCACGCACAGGCTGCTTTCGAAGGACGTCGAGTTCAAGGATCTGGGGTTGATCGTTGTAGATGAAGAGCAGCGCTTCGGCGTCACGCACAAGGAGCGCCTCAAGCAGATCCGCCTCAGCGTGGATGTGCTCACTCTCACGGCGACGCCCATTCCCAGGACCCTGCACATGTCGCTCTCCGGGCTTCGGGATATGAGCGTCGTGAACGAGGCCCCGGAAGGGCGCATACCCGTGCGCACCTACGTTCGCGAGTACGACGATGAGCTGGTGCGCGAAGCGATCGTGCGCGAACTCGACCGCGACGGGCAGGTCTACCTGGTGCACAACCGCGTCGAGTCCATAACCCGCCTCGCCGAGCGCGTCGCGAAACTCGTGCCGCACGCGCGCCTTGCCATCGGACACGGGCAGATGAGCGAGCACGAGCTCGAGAAGGTGATGCTCGACTTCTACCATCACCGTTTCGATGTGCTCGTCTGCACCACCATCATCGAGAGCGGGCTCGATGTGCCGACCGCAAACACCATAGTCATCAACAACGCCGACAAACTGGGTCTCGCGCAACTCTATCAGCTTCGCGGGCGGGTGGGGCGCAGCGACCGTCAGGCCTACGCCTACCTGCTCTACAAGTCCGACCTCATCCTGAGCGAGGTCGCCGAGCGCAGGCTGGGCGCCATCCGCGAGTTCGCCGACCTCGGGTCGGGGTTCAAGGTCGCGATGCGCGATCTCGAGATCCGCGGCGCGGGGAACATCCTCGGCCCCGAACAGCACGGACAGATGATCTCGGTGGGGTTCGATATGTACTGCCACCTGCTTGCGGAGGCGGTGCGGGAGATCAAGGGCGAGCAGACACCGGAGGAGCCCGCCATGCCGCAGGTTGACCTGTCCGTCGAGGCGTACATTCCCGAAAGATACATTCCCCACGAGCATACGCGCATCGGCATCTACCGGAAGATGGCTGTCCAGAGGACGATGGACGACATTTCGCGCCTGGACGATGAGCTGCGCGACCGCTTCGGAGCGCCTCCGGAACCTGTCGAGAAGGCGCTTGCGCTGCTGAGGCTCAAGGTGCGATGCCGGGACCTCGGTGTGCGCTCTGTCACGGAAGACCAGGGCCGAATCGTCGTGACGCTGGAGCCTCCTGTCCAGATCCGCGAGGATGCTCTGCGCCAGCTCTCCCGGACATTCCGCGAGCACTGGTGGGAGGCGAGGCAGATCAGGCTCCAGCCCCCGAAGTCCGATCCGCTGGCGTTTGTGGACGAGTTCCTTAGCCTGATAGAGCGCTCACTCGCGCGGCCCGAGCGCCTGGCGGGAAGCGCACGCCGCGTAAGCCCGGAGGTTTGACAGCCGGGGCGCCGCCGGGTCACAATCCCGGCGGCGCATTCCCGAAACCCGCGGCCCCGCTTCGGCCTCTCATTGTACGTTGCGGCCGCAAAGGGTCGCGAACGCACAACACGGAGGTAGTGTCCATCTTGAGAACTCTCTTACTGTCCGCTCTCCTTCTCGCAACGCTGTCGCTGTCCGCGGCGGCTGCCCCGCCGGCCCCGTGCGAGACACCCGGAGTCGTCTCGCTCGCCGGGGAAGTCATCCTTCGCATTCACAGCCCGTCGGGTGGGCTCGACTGCCAGCAGCGTGCCGACATCGTCCAGATGCGCATCGTTGACACTCTCAGCATCGGCCTCGTCTTCCCCAAAGACATTCATGTCAAGAAAGTGAAGAAGGAGTGGGGCGTTTTCGTGAAGGACATCCTGGTCATCACGGCCGACGCGGGCTCGGCGAAGATCAACAAGACCACCCCGAAGCAGCTTGCGGAGGTCTGGGCGAAGAACCTGCGGCGCACGATTCCCGAGTCCACCCCGCAGAAGTACATTCCCCCGGCTCAGTAACGCGGGAACAGGCTTTTCAGGCCCTCGGATGCGCCCGCTCGTAGATCTTCGCGAGCCCCGCGCTCGAGACGTGCGTGTAAACTTGCGTCGTCGAAATGCTGGCGTGTCCGAGGAGTTCCTGAATCACCCGCAGATCCGCGCCTCCCTCCAGCAGATGCGTTGCGAAGCTGTGCCGCAGAACGTGAGGCGTCACTGGCGCCCGTATCCCGGCGGCTGACGCGTATCTCTTGATGATCCGCCAGAAGCCCGAGCGCGAAAGCGGGCCTCGTGCCGAAACGAAAACCGCCTCGCTGACCCGTTTCGCCAGTTCCGGCCGGGCGTTCTCCAGATAAGCCATCAGGCAGATGTGCGCCTGCTCCCCGAACGGCGTGACGCGTTCCTTGTTGCCCTTGCCCACGCACCGCACAAGTCCCTCCTGCAGGTCAATGTCCGCGAACTTCAGCTTCACAAGCTCGCTCACCCGCAGCCCGCTTGCATACATCAGCTCCAGCATCGCGCGGTCTCTCAGGCCGGCGGGGGTCGCCAGGTCGGGTTGAGCCAGAAGCCGCTCGACCTCATCGGCGCTGAGTGTCGCCGGCAGCCTTCGCCCGGATCTCGGAGCAGGCTGAAGCGCCGCCGGGCTGGAGGAGACCTGCTGGCAGTCAATCAGAAAACGATACAGCGCCCGGATGCTCGCCAGCTTGCGGGCCATCGTTGCGGGCTTGCGGCCATCCTTGCGCAGCGACTGCACCCACGAATCCACCGACTCCCGCGACACCTCCGCTGCCCTCGTCACGCCTTGAGCGCAGCAGAACCGCCCGAACTCGGCGGCGTCCGATGCGTACGCGCGCAGCGTCGCCTCCGACGCTCCGCGTTCGGTCATCAGATGCTCGATGAACGCGTCCACCGCGTCCGCGAATTCAGGGCTGAGCTTTTCGCACATAAACCGCTATCTCTGGCGACGGGTATCGCATGTCGTGCGGCAGCTTCCACCCCAGCGTGAAGAACTCCACCCCCGGTTGCCCGCCGAACTGCCGCGCAGGTTTGTAGTCCCGCCGGACCCGTGACATGAATCGCTCGAAATCCGCCTCCTTCAGCCGTTCCGGGTCTTCGGACTCAAAATCGGATATCACCACAGCATCCGGGTCCTGATCGAGTATGGAGACATCCCAGTCGGACGCGCCCACCAGCATCCGCACCCCGCGCGCCTGTGCGGCGGCCGCCCGGCGGTCCTCAACGCTTAGCGCGCCGAACTCCGGCGACAGGGGAGGTGAGTAGAACCACGGCACGGTCGGCCCGGCCACTGAAATGCTGTGCTCACTGGCCTGCTCCCATATCCACTCGGCGGCCTGCGTGCGCGGATCCGGCTTCAGAAAGGCGTTGTTCAACAGCAGGCCGTAGGCAGCGGTCACAGCCAGCGCGGCGCTCACAGCCGGAATGGCCCACCTCGGCCGGGGCTGGCGCATCAGCGCGGCGCACAGCAGCGCAAGCGCGGGAATCAGCGGCATCACGTACCGCGCAAACCGCACAACCCCCAGAGAGATCAGCACGAAGTAGACGAACGCGAATATCAGAAGCACCCTGGCATCTTTTTGCCGCCTGCCGAGAGCAAGAATGATCGCCGCCGCGGCCAGCGCCAGCAGCGGCCAGCCCAGCCCCGGAAGCAGCGACCGGAACAGGTGGTGGAATGGCCCCGGCCCTGTATCGCGAAACACCAGCCCGTGACCGGAGCTGGCGTGCCGCATCTCGTACGTGAGCCCCCTGACGAAGTCCGCCGTCCAGATCAGCGCGCCCGGGCAGCCGATCAGAAATCCCGCGACCGCGGCCGCCGCGACCGCGGCCGCCGCCCTCAGACGCTTTCCGCGAGAAACCATCAGCCATACCGCGGCAAGCGGCGCCAGGACCGCGGCGCCCGCGGGATACTTCGTCGCCGCCGCAAGCCCGGCGAAGAACCCCCCGGCGCCCGTGCGCGCCGATATCGCCGCGACCAGCGCGAGTGAAGTCCAGAACGCTGCCGGGACATCCACCGTCACGAACTGCGAATGCTGCACGTGAACCGGCGCAATCGCGACGAACGCCGCCGCTGTCACCGCCCCGGCGACCCCCGCGACCCTCCTGCCGCCGTACCAGCACACTGCCACTGTCGCCGTGCCCATCAGAGCCGTCAGCAGCCGCGAGAGCAGGGTAGCGAAGGCCAGGTTGATTCCGTCCGGGGACCTGCTCAGGGCGGCTGGCACGGACAGAAGATAGATCTGCAGCGTCCCGTAGTTGTAGAAGCGCGGGTTGAAGCCCTGCCCGCACGGCCACACGCTGGAGGCCGCGCCCAGTACCGGCAGTTCATCGGGGTGATACGAGAAGGCATGCAGACGCCCGGGCAGTTCCCACGCTGTGCCCGGCAGCCGCAGGAACAGCGCCGCCGCGAGGATGAGAAGGAGCGCGAGCCGCTCCCGCGTTTGGCCCGGCCTGGCTGTCGTCATTCCATGATTTTCGGCAGAAACCGCTGCTTCCGCCAGTGCCCGCAGTGGCCGGGGCGGCGCGTCAGGAGTCCCGGAAGCCCGCCTGCAGGTTGCGCTCCAGACGCTCGCGGATGGCCGCCATCACAGATGCGACGTCCTCGTCTGTCAGCGTCTTCTCGCTCGACCGGAACGAAAGCGAAAACGCGAGGCTCTTCTTGCCTTCGGGAATCTGCTGCCCGCGGTAGATGTCGAACAGCGTCAGGTCTTCCAGCAGCCCTTCGGCGACGCCTTCCACGACGCCCGAGATCGCGGCATACTCGACCTGTTCGTCCACCACCACCGCGAGGTCGCGCTTGATGGCCGGGAAGCGTGACGGCGCCTGCCAGCGCCGCAGCGCCCCTCCCTGCTTCATCAGCCACCCGCTGTCTATCTCGAACCCGAACGCCGGAGCCTTCAGGTTGCAGCTCTCGCGCAGCGCGGGCGATATCTCCCCCACGAGTCCCACCATCTCGTCACCGGCGAAGATGCCCGCCGCGAAACCGTCGCGCCAGAGTTCTCCCCGCTGCGGACGGAACGACAGGCCCTGGGCCCCCATGCCTTCCAGCAGAGTCTGTGCCACCCCCTTCGCCTGATAGAAATCCGCCGACAGCGCCTGCCGGAAAGCGGCGGGCTGCAGCTTGCGGTCCGGAATCGCCCACAGGCCGTCCCAGCGCGAGCCTGTCAGGCATGCGGCGACCATTGTCTTTTCGGACGGGCTGTCCGCCGTGAAAAACACCTTGCCGATTTCGAACACCGCCAGGTCGCGTACGTCGCGGCTGAAGTTCGTCCCGAGCACCTGAACCAGCCCCGGAACAAGCGACGTCCGCATCTCCGCGACGTCCTCCGAGAGCACGTTACGCAGGCTCACACGCTGCGTTCCCTCCGGCGCCGGCGTATCCTTGGCGACTATGCTGTGAGTCACGACCTCCTGAAGCCCGCACGCCTGCAGTATCCGGCGCATCGAGCCTTCCTGCTCGCCCTGGGCGCTGTCGCGCCCCTGCAGGCTCGGGCCGGTGATGAGCGTGGCCGGCAGGTTGTCGAATCCGCAGACGCGCCCGATCTCTTCGATCAGGTCAATCTCCTCCACGAGGTCGGCCCGGTATGTGGGCACAATCACGTCAACCCCGCCACCCGACACATCAGCCTTCAAAGAAAGACGCCTGAGATACCCCGCGCACTGCTCCGCGCTCAGTTCCATGCCCAGAATCGCGCTCGCGCGCTCCGCTCGCACCGCAACTGATCTTTCCTGTGCCGCCCGCGCGACTGTGTCCACCACGCCTTCGCAGATCACTCCGCCCGAAATCTGCCGTATCAGCTCGGCGGCGCGCTTCGCCGCGTTCGCCGTCCCGCCGGGGTCCACTCCGCGCTCAAATCGGTAGGAAGCCTCCGTCGGAAGCCCCAGCGCCCTCGCCGTTCGCCGCACAGCCCCGCCGTTGAAGGTGGCCGATTCGATCAGCACGTTCACCGTGCCCGCGGTCACCTCGGAGTTCGCCCCGCCCATCACACCCGCCACCGCGACCGGGCGTTTCCGGTCGCAGATCGCCAGCATGTCGGGTTTCAGCTCTCGCTCGCCGCCGTCGAGCGTCGTGAGTGTCTCACCCGGACGCGCGCGCCGCACGACGATGGCGTGGTCCTCCAGCAGGTCGTAGTCAAAAGCGTGAAGCGGCTGCCCGGTCTCCAGCATCACGTAGTTCGTCACATCCACAACACTGTTGATCGGGCGCATGCCCGCGGCGATGAGCCGCCGGGCCATCCATTCGGGCGATTCGACAATCTTCACGCCCATGATGAGCGTCGCCGCGTAGCGGTAACAGAGGTCCGGGTCTTCAATCTCGACAGTGGCGTGCTCGCCCGCCGGCGGGCCGCCGGCCTGCATCTCGAACGAGGGCAGCTTCACGGGAAGGTCTTCGTCGGCGGCAAGCTCCCGCGCGACGCCGATCATCGAGAGACAGTCGCCGCGGTTGGACATCACGGTGACGTTCAGCACGGGCGAGGCGCTCGCGCCTTCGTCCTCGACCTCCTCTACCTCGAGCCCGAGCATCGTGAGGGTGTCGGCGGTCGAAGAGGCATCCAGCCTGCTCTCAACGTAATCATGCAGCCAATCGAGTGGAACTCTCAATGAATCTCCCCCGGCCGGAGCCTGCGGCGTGGCATACGGATTGCTCCTGCCCGCGCCTTCCGGCCGCTGTCCTGGCGGACGTCACCTAAAACTGCTCAAGAAACCGGTAGTCGTTTTCGTAGAAGAGCCGAAGGTCGCCGATTCCGTGACGGATCATCGGCATGCGCTCGATGCCCAGACCAAACGCGAACCCAGTCCACTCCTCCGGGTCAATCCCCCCCTGCCGCAGCACGTTCGGATGGATCATTCCCGCGCCGCCGAGCTCGAGCCAGCGGTCGCCTGCCTGCTTCCATTTTACCGAGAAGTCCGCGCCCGGCTCGACGAACGGGAAGAAGTCGCGGCGGAAGCGCGTCTCGACCTCTCCGAACATCTCCTGCGCGAACTGCTCCAGAGTGCCCTTGAGGTCGGCCATGGTGATGCGCCGGTCGACGGCGAAGCAGTCCACCTGCATAAACGTGTGCCCGTGCGTTGCGTCCACGGCTTCGTAGCGGTAGCAGCGGCCGATGGTGCAGATCCGCATCGGAGGCTTGCGGTTCTGGAAGACCCGCCCCTGAACGGCGGTCGTCTGCGTCCGGAGCAGATGCTCGTCCGTGATGTAGAAGCTCATCTGCTCGTCCATCGCGGGATGGTCGGGCGGATAGTTCAGGCCCGCGAAGTTGAAGCGGTATTCCTCGATCTCGGGAGACTCGACCACCTCGAAGCCAAGCCCGATGAAGATGCGCTTGATGCGGTCAATCGTCTCGCGCAGAGGGTGGGGGTGTGTGCGGGGCATCAGCCGCCCCGGCTGTGTCACGTCAATCTGAGATGAGGCCTGCCCCGCGCCAGCCGATATCTCCGTCCTGCGCCGCTCGATGGCCTCGGTAAGGCTGTTCTTGAGGCTGTTGACCCGCTGGCCGAATGCCGGGCGCTCTTCGGCGGGCACGGCGCTGATGGAGCGCAAAAGGGCTGTAATCTCGCCTTTGCGCCCCAACCACTGGATGCCAAGCTGTTCAAGGACGTCACTGGAGTTCGCCGCCTGTATGGCGGAGAGCGCATCCTTTTCCAGCTTGTCCAGATCCTGCGGCATTATTCTCCTGTCCGTCCCCTGTGCCCGGGGCCGCTGTGCCGGGTGTTCCCCCGGCAAGTGCAGGCCCGTCTTCGTTTCAGGCGGGGCGCGAGGCCTTCGAGACCTCCATCAGCTTCGCGAAAGCCGCCGGGTCTTCGATCGCGAGATGCGCGAGCACCTTGCGATCCACATCCACGCCAGCCAACATGAGTCCGTTCATGAACTCGCTGTACTTGACGCCTTCCGACCGGCAGGCCGCGCTGATTCGTGTGATCCACAGCCGCCGGAAGTCCCGCTTGCGGGTACGGCGGTCGCGCCAGGCATACTGCCCCGCGTGCATGACGGCCTCTTTGGCTGTCTTGAACAGGCGGCGCCTGCCGCCCCAGTAGCCCTTGGCCTGGTCAATAATCTTCTTGTGACGCTTGTGCGTCATTACCCCGCGCTTAACGCGTGCCATCTATTGTACCTGTCTCCTGCGTTGCTTCAAACGGGCCGGGGGCCGTGGCCCCCGCGCGCAAAGTGTCAGCCCCCGAGAAGGACCTTCATCCGCTTGACGTCCCCGGTGGGAAGCGTGTGCTTGATCGTAAGCCTGCGCTTTCGCGAGGGCGACTTCTTCATCATAAGATGATTGCGTCCGGTCGTTCCCCGCAGCAGCTTTCCCTTCGAGGAAAACGAGAACCGCTTTGCGGCTGTCTTTCTTGTCTTGATCTTTGGCATAGTTCAGTATTCGAAACTAAAACGCCGGACATGTTTCAGCCGGCGTTTGAAACCAAGCTTGATTCTATCCCGGCCCGGCTAGATCAGGCTGGGATCGAGCGCGGGCCGACTCTTCGCCGGCTTGTCGGGCTTCGGCTTCTCTTTGGCCTCACCCGCTTCGGCTTTGCCGCCCTCTTCTTCTTCTGCGGCCGGGGCCGCCTCGGCTTTCTGCGCTTTGTCTCCGGCGGTGTCGGTCTTCTTCTCCGTCTTGTCCTTCTCAGTCAGAACCCTGGGCGCCAGAACCATGGTCATGGTGCGGCCCTCGAAGGACGGCGGCTTCTCCACGACCGCGATCTCCGCGGCCGCTTCGATCATCTTCTCCAGAGACCTGCGCGCGAACTCCGGATGCGACATTTCGCGGCTCCGGAAGATAACGGTCGTCTTGACCTTGTTCCCCTCCCGGAGAAACTGGAGCATGCGCTTCAGCTTCGTCTCGATGTCGTGGTCGCCGGTGCCCGGCCGCAGCCGAATCCCTTTAACCTCCGTGCTCTTCTGCTTCTTGTGAGACTCCCGGTCCCTGCGGCCCTGCTCATACTTGAACTTTCCGTAGTCCATGAGCTTGCACACAGGAGGTTTGGCAGTCGGTGCTATCTCGATGAGGTCGTAACCTCGCTGCCTTGACAGGTCCAGAGCCTCACGCGTAGGAACCACTCCCATCTGCCCGCCGTTTTCGTCAACCAGCCGAACCTCGCGGGCGCGGATCCTCTCGTTCACCTTGATGTCTTTGTTTATGCTTTTACCTCAGAAACGCGAGATGAGACGCGAAACCAGGCCGCGGCACTCAACCCGCACAGTATATTAGACTCAGACGTCCTATGTCAACCGATCCTGGTTCTCGGCGATGAACTCCGACAGCGGTTTCGCTCCCAGATCCCCCTCGTCGCGCGACCGGATGCTGACCGACTCCGACTCCGCTTCCCGGTCGCCCACTATCAGCATATACGGGATCTTCTGCAACTGGGCCGTGCGAATCTTGCACCCCGTCTTCTCGTTCCTCGAGTCGAGGTTCGCCCGGAAGCCCGCCGCCTTCAGTCTCTCTGTCACCTTCTCGCCATACCCGGCGTGGCGGTCGGCGATGGGCAGAACGACAGCCTGCACCGGCGCCAGCCACAGCGGAAACGCCCCGGCGTACCTTTCGATAAGGAACGCCACAATCCGCTCCATCGTGCTGATGACTCCCCGGTGGATCACCACAGGGCGGTGCGGCTTGTTGTCCTCGCCAATGTACTCCAGTTCGAACCGCTCGGGAAGGTGGAAATCGAGCTGGATCGTCGAGATCGTCTCGTCCTTGCCCATCACATTGGGCACCTGGACGTCAATCTTCGGCCCGTAGAACGCGGCCTCGCCGCGCGCCGTCTCGTACTCGATGCCCACTTCGTCCAGCGTCTTGCTCAGCACGTCCTCGGCAAGGTCCCACATCTCGTCGTTGCTGGCGTACTTCTCCGTGTCCGACGAATCGCGCAGGCTCAGTCTGTACCAGTATTCCTCAAAACCGAGCTTCTTATACGCCTCGTCAATGAGATCCAGAACGCCTCTAACTTCGTCCTGTATCTGCTCCGGGCGGCAGAAGATATGCGCGTCGTTCAGCGTCATCGCACGGACGCGGGAAAGCCCCGTAAGCTCGCCCGAAAGCTCGTACCTGTACATCGTACCGAGCTCGGCAATCCGGATCGGCAGCTCGCGATACGAGTGTGCCGACTGCCTGTACACCGTGAAGTGATGCGGGCAGTTCATCGGCCGCAGGAGAAACTGCTCGTTGTCGAACTCAAGGGGCGGGTACATGCTCTCTTTGTAGTAAGGCCAGTGACCGGATATCTTGTACAGCTCCAGGCTAGCAAGGTGGGGAGTATAGACGTGCTGATACCCCGCATCGCGCTCGCGCTTCACAATGTATTCTTCGAGGACCCTGCGCACCGTCGCGCCCTTGGGCAGCCACACAGGAAGCCCCGCCCCGATCTCGGGGATAATCGCAAACAGCTCCAGTTCGCGGCCCAGGCGCTTGTGATCCCGCTTGCGCGCCTCTTCGACGCGTTCCAGATACTGCTCCAGCTCTTCCTGAGTCTCGAACGCCGTGCCGTAGATGCGCTGCAGCATCGGGCGCGACGAGTCGCCCCGCCAGTAGGCCCCCGCCACCGAAAGCAGCTTGAAGACCTTCACATCGCCCGTGTTCGCCACATGCGGGCCGCGGCACAGATCAACGAAACTGCCGTCCGTGTAGGTCGTTATCTGTTCGCCGTCCGGCAGGTCGTCAATAAGCTCGATCTTGTACGGCTGGCCCTCGAACAGGCTCCGGGCTTCCTCTCGAGAGACCTCGGTTCTTTCGAAGGGATGCCTTGCCGCGACAATCTCGCGCATGCGATTCTCAATCGCCTCGAGATCGGCCGTCGTGAACGGTTCGCCCTTGTCAAAATCGTAGTAGAACCCGTCTTCAATCGCCGGACCAATGGCGATCTTGACGCCGGGCCACAACTCCTGCACCGCGTGCGCCATCACATGCGCCGCCGAATGGCGCAGCGTGCTCAGCGGGCTCAGATTTCCGCAGTTATCAGACATTCAGATTACTTCTCCAGCGACGCTGTACGAAGGCGTCTGCTCAGTATTGTGGGACAAAAGGGCCGTGACTTGCAGATTGAAGGATTGAGACTCCGCCAGGGCCCCGTGCGAAAACATTATACAGCATGGGCGCATGTGCGGCAGTGCTGTCTGAGTGATCGTCCCCGGCAAACGGCTACCGGTACCCCTTCGGGTGTGACTCGTGCCAACGCCACGCGGTTTCGACAATCGCTTCCAGGCTGTCGAACTCCGGCCGCCACCCCAGCTCGTCCAGAGCCTTCTTCGAGCTGCCGACAAGACGCCCCGGGTCGCCCGGACGGCGATTGCCGAACGAGTGCGGGACGCTGCGGCCCGTGACGCGCTCCACACACTGTATGACTTCCAGAACCGAATACCCGTTCCCGTTGCCGAGGTTGTAGGCGGCCGAATCTCCCCCGTTCTCCATCTGCTGCAGCGCCAGAAGATGAGCCTGCGCCAGATCGGTCACGTGGATGTAGTCCCGGATGCAGGTGCCGTCCGGCGTGTCGTAGTCGCTGCCGAACACGGTCAACGCGTCTCCCGTGCCAGCCGCCGCCCTGATCGCCAGCGGTATCAGATGCCGCTCGGGTTCGTGGTCCTCGCCGATCTCTCCCGAAGGATGCGCTCCCGCCGCGTTGAAATAGCGCAGGCAGGCGCTCTTCAGCCCGTACGCGCGGCCGTACCACTTCAGCACGCGCTCGAAAGCAAGTTTGGTCTCACCGTACGGATTCGCCGGGGCCACGGGGTGCGTCTCGGCCATGGGAATCTCGACCGGCTCCCCA
>Ga0255342_1003998_pt1 | contig 15585 bp, 12 predicted proteins | sample wastewater_treat_3_FD_192416 | JGI IMG/M metagenome (GOLD analysis project Ga0255342, IMG submission 192416) | Wastewater microbial communities from Lulu Island WWTP, Vancouver, Canada - plant14 | ecosystem: Engineered > WWTP > Wastewater > Unclassified | place: Canada: Vancouver, British...
CCGCGCTCGTCGGGATCGGGATCCAGGCCCAGGACCCACGAGGGGACCGGCTCGCCCGTCATGTCGTAGTACTTCGCTGGCAGTTCGTCGGCCGCCACCGGTTCGCGCGGCACCTTCACGTGCGTCAGGATCCGGTCGATCACCTCGCGCCTCGTGATCACCGCCAGCAACAGCATGGTCGCCTGGCACACCGGACACTGCAGCACGTTGATCCCCAGCGTGCGCCTCATGAGCTCCGACCGCGGCACGTACGACGTGCTCGTTCGCGAACGAGGCTTCGACGGCTCGGCTTTCGACTCGTCAGCCTTCGACTGCGGCTTCACCCGGTCCTGCTGCGCGCACCGTGGCTCGCTGTCTTCGTCGGACTGTCGAGCCCGGGAAACGATCGCCCGACGCCAGCTCGAATTCGGAGCCAACACCCCGTGGTACCGCGTGAGCGGCAGACGCGGCGGCGCCACGATGGATGCCAGGCGCGCCATGAACTCCATGGGGCTCATCACGCGATGGCTGCTGCGCTTGTGCGCCCACTTCAGCTTGTACGCCACCGACCCGTCGCGCAGCACGCTCAACCGCTCCATCGCCAGCGGCGGCCTCGTGCAGTAGCGCACCAGCCTCTCTCTGCCCTTGCGGTCCAGCGCGCCGAAGCTCACCCCCGCGTGCAGCGAGAACCCCCTCCAGTCCGCCGACCACCGCGCGTCCTTCTTGCGCCTCATCCCCTGCTCGTCGTCGGCAAACAGCCTCTGCTGCGCTCTGCCCTGCTCGTCGAGCCGCTCGAATCTCCCGCGGCTCAACGCCACCGTGCGACACCCGTCGAGCGCTGCCTCCGGCAGCCGGACCTCGTTGCTGTCGTGGCTCGCTTCGCCCATCAGACCCCGGCGCCGCAGCATCCGGCAGACACGCTCGCAGATCGTCGCGACCATGCTCGCCAGCTCTTGCGCCGACGGCGGCTCGACGAAGTGAAACCTCGTCGTCCCTCCCTCCTGCCTCGAGAACACCCCGTCGATGACGATGACGTGCAGGTGCGTGTGACAGTTCATCACCGCACTGAGCACCTCGGACCTGCTCGCCAACAGCAGCCTCAGCACACGCACCGTTCTCGCACCGCAACTGAACGTAGCTTTCGCACCCCGCAGCGCCCCGGTCAGCGTGTGAGCGCGTGAGAAAAATCGTCGAACGGCTTGAATTAAAGACCCGGTGCGTTCGTCGAATAGACTGATGAAAACCAAACGAAAGAACACACCGGGCACCTGCAAGGTGCGCCGAGATCTCGTCGGTGGCAAGAGGGGAGATGGGCATCGGCGCACGAAGGCCGTTCGACGACCGGACCCTTGTCGCATCGCCATGGGCAAGCCCGATGCTTCGCTGTCGGGTGTCGCCGGGCTGGTGGCGTTCGGCACGTTCCTGCGCGCCATCGGTGTGGACCGCAAGTTGCGCGAGCTGTTCGGAGACCTGAAGTCGCGCACGCTTGGCAAGTACCCGATGGAGGCACAGCTGCGACTGCTGATCGATCTGTACATGGCTGGCGAGCAGCGCGTCTTCGCAACGGAGGCGATGGCGTCGGACCCGGTCTTCGTGCTGCTGGCCGGCGGCGTGCTGCCGAGTGTCGACACGGTGTATCGAGACCTCGATCGGTTCGACGATGAAGCCCTCACCTCGTTGACCGCGCTGATGGCCTCGCATGGTCTGGTGTCGGCCCAGAAGCTTCGTCGCCGCAAGGAGGTCCATGTCGACATCGACACGACGGTCACGCCGGTCTTCGGGCTGGAGATGGAAGGCGCCGTACCGGGCCCCAATCCCCACTACCACGGACGCCCCAGCTACCACCCGATTCTCGCGCGGGTCGCGGAAACGGACACCTGCGTCAACGCGTGTCTCCGCGCGGGCGACACGGGCTTCGGCAACGACGACGCGCCGTTCGTGGCCGCCACGATCGACTCGGTGCGCGCAGCGATCGGGGCGTCTCCGCTGCTGTACGTTCGCATCGATGCCGCCGGGGATTGCGCGGCCATCATGCGCACGGTGCACCAACGCGGCGCCTTCTTCCTGACCAAGGCGCGCATGACGCCAGACCTGTGCGGGGCCGTGGCGCTCGAGTCGCGATGGCGTGTCGTGGATCGAGACGCGGATGGTCGCCCCTCCCGAGAGGTGGCGGAGATCGCTTTCCGTCGTCGAGAGTGGGGGCTCGAAGACGATCTTCCTGTCCGGGTGATCGCCGTGCGCACGCGAGAGCGCGAGCGCGGAAAACAGCTCTACCTCTGGGATGACCTCGACTGGACGGTGCAAGTCTACTTGTCCAACGACATGTACTCGGACGGGGATGCACTGGCCTGGAAGTACGACCAACGCGCCGGCATCGAGCCGCTCATCGCCGAGTGGAAGACCGCCTGGGGGATCGGCAAGCATTCCTGCGCCAGCTTCAACGCCAACGCCGCCGCCATGCAGATCAAGCTGCTCGCTCACAACCTGCTGCATCGACATGTCGAGGCGAACCTGCCTGAGCTTCAGGGCTGGCGCACGGCGTGGGTTCGGCGCGCGGTGATTCGCGTCCCAGGAAGAATCGTCAAGAGCGGCCGCAGTCGCACACTCCGCATGCAACCTCGTCCCGTGCTGCAGCCGCTGCTTCAGTGAACGAAGACCAGTCGAGACGACCGTGGGGGTAAGGGGGCAGTGTATCGTCGGCAGCAAGAACTTCTGCCACGCGCTCCAGGACTTCCCCGTTCTGTCCATTGGCATCGAGATTTCCCCTCACGCCCTCCCCCCTATGCGAAATCTACGCTCAGTCAGCTTCACGATCTCGCGCAGAACGAAGTCGATGTCTGGGGGATCGACGAGAGCGACACGAAGGCCGAGACGCGCGTGCGGATGAAGCACGCAGAACTTCTCCAGCAGTCGCGCGATCTCCGGCACACCATCGCGTCCGGCGTACTGGTGTGCCAGTTCCTCGAAGAAGGGGAGCCCACCTCGAACGCCGGCCTCTGGCAACACGCGAGGACCGGCGTTCGTCACGTAGTTGCTGACGTAGAGGGTCGTGACGAAGTTCGGGAGGTCCTGCACGGCATCACGTAGTAGCCCTCGCTCGGCGGCCGTGAGCGCCCCGGCCTGAACACGGAGCTGACGTGAAAGCTCGATGAACTTCCAGAGGTGCAGAGGGTGGAGCGGCGAGAGCACCGCCTTGAACCCACTGGTCGTGCGGAAGACGATGCTGTCGAGCGCCAAAACCTGAGAGCAGAGAACCTCCACTCCCTCGGGCGCGATCTGAGCGATCGCCTCGTACGCTTGCTTCAGTCCCTCCGTCAGCGCCTTGTAAGCGGCGATGTAGCTCTCGGCCGTTGCAAAGGTCTTCTTGGACGAATTGAGGGCGATGAGCGGCTCCAGCAGCAACTCGCGCACGTCCCGCGCGAGCATGGTTCGAGCCTCGATGAAGGCATCGAAGTGACGTAGGAGCGCTCCATCGAGCTCGGTGTCCGCCACGAGATCTGCGAGCGTCTGGCGCAACGCCCAGTCGCCATTGCTCGGGTCAAACGGCCTGAACTGCGCCTTGTCGAGCAGTGCCAGTGCTTCGTCGAGCGTAGCTGCGGGGCTGTCGATGAAGCCGCCGAAGTGGCTCGCAGTGACGTAGCGCTCGACGAGGCGCAGGAACGGATGCGAGCGAGCGACCTCGAGCGAGGCACCAGTCTCTGGATCGCGCGCATCGGCGTCGTCGTCATCCGGGTCGGCGTTCATTGCACGGCGAACCGTGTCTGCGAGCTGAGTCAGACCCTCTTCGTTGTCGTCGAGGATCATGTCGAGCGCACGCACCGTCGGACTCTTCTCGGGCTTCTCCGCGCGCGGCTCGTCCCCACCCTCTGGCGCAGGCGGGGTCTCGTCGACCGGGGACTCAGTCGGCTTCGCTCTCAGGAGATCCTGGACGTCGCGCAGCCAGAGGTCCTTCAGACGCGAGGGATCTTGCTCGCGGTAGAAGAGCATCGCTCGCTGGTAGGTCTCCTGGAGCTTCGCGCCTGCCGGAGTGTCCGCACGCATCGCGAGGGCCTTCGAGATACGCTGGCGATCGGCACGGGACAGCACCTCGACCTGATCGACCACGCGCTGGTTCTCAAGGAGGCGCTGCGCAATCTTGGCGGCTGTCGGCGACGTGAACAGCTCTTGATCCGGCAGCAGCCCGAGCAGGTAGAGAAGCTCACGTGACCGGGTAGGGAGCACTTCCTCGCCGGACTTGCTGAGAGCCTGCTCCAGCTCACCGAAGTAGGTCAGGAGCCCCTCGAGCGGGATCGCGCGCGTGACCTGCTTGTGGCTGAGCGCTCGCCAGAGCTGCTTCTGCGCCTCGTTGACACCGAGTCGCTCGAGCCCCTCCCTGCACACCTGTTTGTAGAGCTCATCGGCAGAGAGCGTCTGGAACCGATTGAGGGAGTTTAGCTTCGGGATCTCGCGGGGGGCGACGACAACGATCGTGTCGGAGATGCGGGCGTCGTTGCGCCAGCGCTCGGCCCCCTCGACCGTGGTCACGAACGTTCCCTCGCTGAAGCCTGCTCGCTGCGCAGCGTCCTTGAGTGACTTCGTCACCGTCGGCGAGTAGCCCGGCATGGCAAGACGCAGCCCGATCTTCCCCGGGCGCAGAGCAGCAAGCAGCGCCGTCGGCTCGAACTCGGGCATGTCCTTCACCAGGACGCCAAACGCGCCCGCCCTTGCATGACTGAGGATGGCGCGCGCGATCACCTCCCCGGTCGTGTTCTCGAGCTGGGTCATGAGCGACCTCCGTGGCCGAAGCCGATGATGGTGACGCCGTCGGCGTATCGGCGTGCGTAGCCGATCTCGATCAGCATCTCGCGGAGCGCCTCAGCGTTCCGCACGAGGTCTTCCTTGGTGGCGTCGAGGATCGACCAGCGGGCCAGCTCGCGCGCGTCGCCCGAGAGTGCGCCGGTGACGATGCCGAAACGGTCGCGCCAGCGCTCTGCCAGCTGCTCGAGCTCGAGTTCCTCGTCGTGCGCGATGGTCGATGCCAGCAGGACCTCAAGGAGCTCGGGGCTCGGCGCGTAGCGCTTCTTGACAGCACGCTGGCCGCGAGGAGCCAGGAGCCCGCCGCGGACGCCAAGTGCGCGCATGAAATCGAAGGGAGTCCCGCTGAGGTCCTCCAGCAGGACGTCAACGACCGCGAGGCCGAACGCATCGGCGATGGTCGAGCTACTAGCATACGAGCGGAACACCTCCATGAAGTGCTTGCGCTTCCGCTCCTGGGCCTTGTCGTTGCCGCGAAGCTCAATCTCCTCCACGAACTGCTCGACCTGCCTGGTCGTCCAGCGAGCGCCGTGGACTCTCTCAAGCTCCGCCCGCACGCCGTGGGCGACCATTCGCTCGATCGCCTTGCACGCGAGGTTGTACGTGCCTTGGCTCGCGACGGCGATGGGCGACCAACCGCCCTGGACGAAGTCCAAGAGCATCGGGGGTCTTGCCGCGCGGAAGCTCCGGCCATCCTCGTAGTCAAGCGCGCGGTGCACGACGTGCTGCACCAACGCGAACGACGCGAACGAGACGATGCGGCGAAGCGAGTGGAGCTTGCTGCCACGGGCTCGCTCGAAGGCGGCGAGCATGTCGAAGCCCTCTCGAAGCTCGCGCAGGATCGGAGAGCGGAATGTTCGCCCGTCCCCACCCGTCTTGGTCTTCAGAGAGTCGGGGATATCGCTCTCATCAATCTCATAGGTGCTCGATTCCTCGCCAGATGTGAGGGGCAGCGAGAGCACAGAGATCTCATCGGAGTCCTCGGCGAGCAGCTCGCGAAGCAGCTGCAGGATGGGGCTCGGGCCGCTCCCGAGGTTCTGGGCCAGCAGGCGGTAGAGGAAGTCGCCCGTCCCGCGGTCGTTGTGGTCGCGCGTCACATGCGTTCGATGGGTAAGCGTGTACGAGCAGTTCTCGTTCTTGTCGAAGACCGCGCCGTCGGCGCCGAGGACGCCCTTCAGCAGCTCGCGCAGCTCGTTGAGCTGCTGCTGGTGTCCAGGCTGCGCGAGGTCGCCGAGACGGTCAGCAGCTGCGACAACGAGCTCTTCCGTCGAGTGCCGCTCCTCTGCGCCACGATTGGCCCAGCGAATGAGCGTCTCGTTGAGGATGCGTGGGTCGTAGACCTCGCCGAGCGCCGCTCGGCAGAGGCCGTTTGCAACGTGCACGGGCTTGATCGAGCCCGAGGTCGGCGAGTAGCCGAGCGGAGCGATGACGCCGTCCTTGAAGTAGTCCTGCAGCTTCATCGTGTCCTCACAGCGCGAACCTCTTGTGTCGCCGATCGACCTTGAACTTGAGGTCCTCACCCGTCTCGAAGTTCTTGATGTGAACGTCCTCGATGTCGTGCTGCGCTCGGAAGGCGCGCGAGAGCTCGTTGAAGAAGACGTCGATGCGCTTGAGCACCTCTGCTGAGCGCAGTGCCATCGGCAGCCCTCGCTGTGCGTCGTACAGCGTTCGGTACAGGCCAAGGTCGACCGTGAGGCGAGCCACGCGCTCGTCCTTTCGATACGCCGCCAGCACCACGTGATCGGGCTGGTAGGTAAACGCCTTGGCGGTGGACTTCGGCAGACGCGGCACCTCGAGGCGGAATCTGTCCGCCGGCACGGAGCGAACAGAGACGTACGTCGGCGACCAGCGCGCGTCGTACCGGTGACGACTCCAGAGTCGGAGCACCGAGTCGTCCTCATCGCGAGCATCGAAGAAGCGGTTGATGAGGCGCAGCAGGTCGCGCACGACGCGCTGGCCGTGCTCCGGTGCAGCCGATAGCGCCTCGTAGAACTTCCGCTCGTCCTGAGGGAGAAGCTGAACCAGCTTCTCGCCGTCCTCGTGCTCGAAGAAGAACCGGCGTTTTGCCGAGCGCATCGAGTCGATCGGATCGTTCGGTGACTTGCTCGGCGGTGGGGAGGGCGGTCCGAGCGGTGTCCAGCCTTCCACCTTCAGGCCTCCGCTCCAGAGCTGGTCGTCGAACAAGGGATGCGTGACGCGAGCCGGGTCGAAAACCTCGCGGACGGCGTCGAAGAGGGCGCTGTCGCCCTCGAACGCCAGGTTGAAGTAGGGGCGCGGGTTCTTCTCGTGCTCCTGCGCAACGAGCTGCTCGCAGCTACGTCCGCCCGTGAGGAGGAACGCTACGAAGCCCTGGAGGTCACGCATCGTGACGTGGTGGCCACGCTTCGTGACCAGCTCGAGGACGCGGAAAAGCCGCTCTCGCACGCGAGGCTCGACGAGTGCGCGCCGAGCCCGAGGGACGTCACAGGTGCGCTGCGCCGGGCAGCTCCGGCACTCGGGGTAGAAGCGATCGTCGGTGAGCGTTGAGAGGAGCTTCTTGAAGACGTCGAGGCTGACGAGGTTCCGGTTGTTGAGGTCGACCACGACCACCGACTGCGTGTCCGCAGAGGCGCCGTAGACGATGCCGTTCTCAATCTGCTCTCGGACCTCGACGAGCGGCTTGAACGCGGAGCTGTGTGCTCGGATGAACTCGAGCAGGGGCCACTCATTGATCGCGAGGCAGAAGGGCTTCTTGCGTTTCCTGGCCTTTCGCCAGAGGTCTAGGAGGACGTCGTAGGACTCTTCGGCGGTGGCATCCGCGTGCTGCTCGGCCCCGATCGCCTTGAGCGCCGACTGGAGCTTCATGATTAGGTGCGTCTTGCCGTCGCCGGGATTGCCCGTGAGGATGACGTCCTTGCCCGCGCGCAGCTGGTCGATGATGAAGCTCTCGAGCGGCGTCTCGACGTGGATGGCGGCGAGCTGCTCGTCGGTCAGTCGGTCCGCGTAGCAGCTGCGATGGTTGTAGAGCTGCTGGATGAACCGGACGCCGATGTCGCCTGCGCTCGGAGGCGGCTTTCGACCACTGTTGCCGCCACCCTCACTGCGAGGGCTTTCAGGGCTGGGACCGTACTCGCTCGCCTCTCGCTCGCCAACGAGCGCCGCGTTTGACATGTGCAGCTCTCTCTGCGTGGTGGTCGCGACGCGATCGAGGACGTCATGGCTCTTCGCGCGCGGCGCCATCCAGCGGCGAATCCACTGGGCTGCGATGTTGCGCGTGCAGCTCTGCGCCTGCTCGCGCGTCTCTGCAGGCAGGATGAACTCAGGAGTCGTGGCCTCGTTCCGAAGGTACTCACCTGTGTTCTTCGCAAGCTGGACGCCGTAGATGATTCTGCGGCACTGATGGCGCAGGAAGTGGTCCTGGTCGACGCCGATAGCTGCCAGCCCCTCGCGTACGAGACGGAGCTTCGGGTTGACGCCCTCGCCGAAGGTGCGAGTGATCAGCGAGGCGCCCTTGTCATCTTTACAGATCGCCTCAAGGAGCTCGCGCGTGCGCTCGCTGAAGTGGACCGAGCCATAACCTCTTGTCTCGCCAAGGCGCTCGTAGCGAACATCACCGGCAGTTCCTCCGGCCACGCTCGCAGGAACGCGCACCCGGTTATACTGGCTGCTGCCGACGTGGTAGAGGCTCGTCGTGCCGAGGAAGACGAGGTCGGCGCGCTTGGCGTGGCCAGTGCCTCGCATCATCGACGCGATCTCGCTCGGCATCGCCTCGTAGCGGTCCCGGTAGTCCATGCGGACTTCCGGGCTCGCGAGCAGCATGCAAACGAGTTTTCCGCCGAGGAGGTGCGAGTATGGGGGGATCGCCCCGCAGATGATGATGTCCATCATGCTGGAGCCGATGTGCTCCTGCTTGATGTTCTTGATGGCGATGCTGAGAGCGCGCTCGCCGTCTTCGTCCTCGAGCATCGGCTCGATGGAGCCGCCCCTCCCATAGCGCTGGAAGATGAGCTTCGCGCGAATGAGGTCGGAGTATTGCGCCGCGCGCTTCTGCTTGAACAGTTCCTCGACGCTCTGGTCCGCCAGCGTCCGGGGAGCGTTCGCTGCGGACAGCATCAGCTGGGAGGGATCAAGCGGGCGTGAGCGCTTCGCTCCGTTCCCGTTGGTCTTGGGCGCCTCGGCCTCGGCTCTCTTGAGCAGATCGCGCCGCCTCTGCGCGCTGTCCTTGGCAAGGTGCGCCAAGCGGAGCACGGTTTCCTCCGAGGGGCGTTGAAGCTCCTTGGGGTCGATGATGCCGCGAGGATCGAGCGCAGTGATCTCACGCTCGATGATGTTGAGCAGGTGCTCGTAGAGCTTCTTTCCGAGCGCTGCACGCTCGTCGCCCGCGTCCTTCAGCCGCTTACGCAGGCTCGGAACATCCCAGCCGAGGGCGCTCTCTCGGTCTGCAAGACGAACGAGGCTGTTGCCGAGTGCCGCGATCCCGATGACCGGATGGAAGGGACGCGCGGCGTCGCGCACGAGGTAGAAGAGGTTCCGCCCCGGCGTCGAGAAGTACGGAAGTGACCAGTGGTAGCGGAAGTACCGCCAGACATCGAGGAGGCGGAACCCCGTCTGCGGGCAGTCCTCCCCTTCCTTGGCGTGCTGGAGGTACGGCCGGACCAGGTCGAGCGCCCGAGCCTCGTAGGCTGCCCCGAGTCGCTGCGCGTCGCGAAGCTCGCGGGCGAGAGCATCACCATCTGCGACGAGATCGAGTACCGAGCAGGCACCCGCCTCGCCACCTCGCTCGCGGCGCTCCTCCATCTCCTTCAGGAAGCGCTTGACGGAGTCGGGCTGCAGCTGTGCCAGACGCTCGGCGCGCATCGACCGACGGATCGCCGCCTTCTGGCGCTGGACGTCCTCCGGCGACGTCGGGGCCTCCGTGAAGTCCGGAGGCGCGAGTTCGAGGGTGTGATCACGGAACCGATAGGCCCAGTCCTGCGCCAGCAGATCTGCGAGCACCAACAGCGCCGCACGGTACTTGCTCAGCGAGCGAGGTCGAAGGTCGGTCGCGAAGCCACGCTCGAGCTCGTCGGCCGCAGCGATTTCCTTCTCGATCTCGCGCCGGGCAGCCGCGCGATCCATCTCGCCAATGCGCTCGGCGAGTCGCTGGAAGCTCTCGAGGTGCGCGCCGATGTTGGCGGGCGTGTAGGCGCGGTAGGAGTTCTCACGGACCGGCGCGGGTACGCGCTCCTCGTCGAGGGTCAGCTCGAAGCCAGGGACGTCCGCCTCGGGCTCGGTCGCAGGAGTCGGCGTGCGGCGCGGAACGCGCGGAGTGGTCCCCTTAGCCGAGGGTGTGCGTGGGCTGACCTCAGACATCGCTCTTCCCCTTCGTACTTCTCGTGCTTGAGGCCGCCGCAAGGTTTGCCGCGCTCGTCGTTGATGAGACAGGCGGTGTGATGCCGAGATCCTCTGCGAGGCGCTCGAGCCGCGTTCGCTGGGCGCGAACTGGCCGGTGGCGACCGTTCTCCCACCCGTTGAGCGTGCCAGCGGTGACCTCGAGCTCGCGAGCCAGTTCCTCCTGCGTCTGCCCACGCTGGGTCCTGATCAGGCGTACGAGCGTGCCGTAGTCGATGTCGCGCATGCGGGGTCCCCGGTCGGAAGCCGACCCTCAACTTTATATGCGAAGTTGTGGGCGACCTCAAGGGGAACCTGCACGCCCGCTCAGGGGGGCGCAGGCTCGGCGCTGCAGCGCGAGCGAGATCTTCTTGATGAGCGCGTCTCGCGAGCGGATCGCGCTAGGAACACCAAGTAACTCAAGATGTTTGCGCTCAAGCTCGGACAGCGAGAGCGAGCGGAGTGCACCTATCTGGTCCGCGACGGCGGCGAACGCGGTGCGGGCTTCCTCGGGGGTGGGATTCGGCGGTTTCATCGTGAGGGCGGCCTCCTTTGGTCGCTCGCTACACACGCTTCCGCCGCGCCTATTATCAAGTGGTTTCAGGTGGTTGACTGCTTCCCACGCCGCCCGTTGCTCCACCCAGGTTCCGGCGTGGGCCACCGACCTGAGCGTCCGCTCGGCCATCGGCTCGGCAGCATCGACGGCTTCGAGGGCCAGGACGAGGTCTTGGAGATCCGGCGCCAGTAGCAAGAGGTCGAGGAGCTGCGTCACTCGCGCCCGCGTGAGCCCCAGCTTCCGCGCCACGTCGGCCCGGTCGGCGATGGCGCCGCGGTCGATGGCGGCCTGCAGGTGGTGAGCGAGCGCGAGCTGCTGGGCGACCCTAGCGGGCCGGCGCACGGGCTCGGGCTTCGCGGGCGGCGGCGTCTCGGCGAGGGTGACGCTCCGGCCCTTGTGGCGGAAGAGCGGCTTCTCGATGACGCGGAAGGCGTCGCCCTCGGCTTCCGTGTTCTTCCTCGCGCCCGCCTCGGTGCTCTCGCCGGCTCTCATGCGGCCTCCATCGCGCTTGCGACGGCGTCGAAGTTCACGAGCTCGACGCGGCACATGCCGGTCTTCTCGTCGACGCTGACCTTGGCGACGAGCGCGCGCAGCAGGCGCCCCTGGTTCTCGGGCGTCATCTCGCCCCACACCTTCCCGAAGTTGCGGAGCGCGCCGACGAACCACTCCCGCTGGCTCTCGACCAGCTCGAGGTCGAGGGCGTCGTCCTCGAGCGCGCGAAGCCGGCGCTCGGCATCGTCGAGCCGGGCTGCCTCGTCGCGCAGCTTCGCTTCGACGTGCTCGCGCGCGCGACCCTCGAGTCGCACCACCTCGTCGGTCAGCTTCGACGTTGCGGCCGAGGCTTGGGCGATCTGCGCCGCCAGCGCCTTGCGCACCTCGGCGAACGTCGCGCGCTCCTTCGCGACGCGCTCGGCCAGCTTGGTCTGGACGCGCTCGGCAAGCGCGCCGTCGGCGGTCGCCTCCGTGAGGCGTGCGACGACGAACGCCTCGAGGACGCCCGCAGGCAGCGGCCGCCCCGAGCATCTGTCCGTGCCGTACTTGTCGCGGGTCGAACATCTATAGAATCGGTACGTCTTCCCGCTCTTCTTCGTCGTCGAGCCCGGGCACATCGCCTCGCCGCAGCGGCCGCAGCGCAGGAGCCCGCGGAGCACGTACTCGGGGTTCGTGCCGGTGACGCGCAACTCGCGGCCCGCCGCGCCGAGGAGCCGCTGCGCCTGCCGGTACGTGACGTCGTCGATGAGCCGAGGGTGCTCACCGTCGAACAACTCCTCGCCGTACATCATGCGCCCCGCGTAGAGCGGGCTTCGCAGCACGCGCGCGATGCCGTCCTTGCTCCAGAGCGGGCCGCCGTCGCGCACCCGCTTCGAGGTGCGCGGCAGGAGCCCACGCTTGTTCAGCTCGCGGGCGACGACGGCCATCTGGCGGTGCGCGAGGAAGAGCTTGAAGGCCTCGCGGACGATCTGCGCCTCGGCCTCGTTCACGACGAGCTTCTTGTCCTTCGCCGAGTAGCCGAACGGCACCGGCCCACCCGTCCACTTCCCCTTGCGGCGCGAGGCGGCGATCTTGTCTCTCGTCCGCTCGGCGATCATGGATCGCTCAAATTCCGCGAACGAAATCAGCATGTTCATCGTCAGCCGACCCATGGCGTCGGCGGTCGAGAAGTTCTGCGTGATGGAGACGAAGGACGCTCCCGCCGCGCCGAGGCGCTCCATCACCTTCACGAAGTCGAGCAGCGAGCGCGAGAGGCGGTCGACCTTGTACACGACGATGACGTCGACCTTGCCGGCCTCGACGTCGGCCATGAGGCGCGTGAACGCGGGGCGGTCGATGTTCGCGCCCGTGAAGCCGCCGTCGTCGTAGCGCTCGTCGACGAGCGTCCAGCCCTGCTGCCGCTCGATGTACGCCAGGCACGACTCGCGCTGGGCGTCGAGGGAGTTGAACTCCTGCTCGAGTCCCATCGTCGTCGACTTGCGCGTGTAGATGGCGCAGCGCTTCGTCTCCGGCGGCGACTCGCTCGCTCGCTGGCGCTGCTTGCTCATCGCGGCTCCTTCGACGGAGCCGGTGCGGGCTCGCACTCGTCGGGGTTCTCGGGCTCGGGCTCGCGCTCGACGACCGCGAGGAGCCGTTCGAGGTTCGCGTTGAGGCGCGCCAGCTCTCGCACGAGCGACGGCATCGTCGACTCGTAGAAGCGGTGGCCCATCTGCGTTCGGAAGAAGTCGCTCATGCTGCGGACTCCTCGCGCGTCGATTCGCCACGCTTCTTGAGCCCGAAGAAGAGGAACCCGTTCCAGCGCGTGCCAGCGATCTCCGTCGCGATCGCCGACAGCGACTTGTACCGCCGCCCCTCGTACTCGAAGCCCTCCGCGCAGACCGTCACCTCGTAGGTCTTGCCGTCGAAGAGGCGGCGCAGGACCGTGCCCGCCGGTGGGACCCGCGGGTCGCGCGGCTCGGTCGCCTGCATCACCGGCAGCGCCTCCGTCGGCGTGGCCGCGTCGCTCGCACCCTGGCCCTGGCTCTGGCGCATGCGCCACCGCTCCGGCATCTGGTCGCCGAGCTGGTGGATGCGAGCGAGAGCACCCTGCGAGAGCCCTCCCTCGGCCAGCTCCTGGATGCGCCAGGCGAGGCGCTTCTTCAGGTAGTCCTTGTTCCTCGTCCGCGTCGGCTCGCCGTAGAGCTCGCGCCACCTCTCGGCGAGCTGGCCGACGGTCATCGCCTCGAGCGCCGCGAGCTGGGTCGGGACGTCGTCGAGCTCGCGCATCGCGGTGCGGGCTCTGGCGGTCGCCTTGTTGTTCATCGTGCCTCCGTTGTTCGCGCGCGCACCGTGCTCGCGCGTCGTCGGCATGACGGCTTCTTCCCCGGTAGAAGACAAGGCGAGAGCCGGAGAGAGCAGAGAGGTCACGACGTACCTCCATGCGCGGCAGCGCGCCGGCTGCGCTGCTCCTTGCGCCACATGTCGAGGAGCGTCTCGGCGAGGACGTCAGCCGCCTCGTCGAGGCGTCGCTCGATCTCGCCGCTGCGCTGCTCGTCGCGCTCTGAGGCAGGGCCGGCCCCGCAGGGCCGCGTCTTCGGGATCGTCGCTTCCACAGGTGGGAAACGCGGTCCGGCGCGACGAAACGGGACAGGAGATCGTCACCGCCCCTACGTCCCCCCATTGACCGGGGAGGCTCTGTTTAGTATTTAGGCAACAGAACATCGCGCCCCGCTTCCGGGGGCGCTCAGCGAGGAAACGTGAAGGAACGGTTTGGAGAACGCATTCGTCGCCTGAGGACCGAGCAGAAGCTCGGGCTCCGCGAGTTTGCCACGAAGGTCGGCATCTCGCCCACGTACCTGTCGCGCATCGAGACCTCGGAGGAGAAGGCGCCGCCCGCGGAGGAGGTCATCCGCAAGATGGCCACCCAGCTCTCGGACAGCTTCGACGAGCTGATGACGCTCGCCGGGCGCGTGTCCGAGGAGTCGCTCAACGTCATCAAGGCCGACTCGGGGATGCCGGAGTTCCTGCGCACCGTCGGCGAGCGGAAGCTGTCGGCGGAAGACCTCATGAAGCTCCTGCCCAACGAACCGAAGAAGGGGAAGCGCTGATGACCTTCAAGGTTCCCTTCCGCTCCGACGCGCAGATCGAGAGCGCGGTTCAGGATCTGCTGCGCCAGTACGCCAAGGCGAAGGGCGAGCCGCCGCGACCGCCGATCCCCATCGACGCGATCGCCGAGAGCGTCCTCGGGCTCACGCTCGAGATGGGGGACCTGCGCAAGAAGCTCGGCAAGCCCGATGTGCTTGGCGCGACGTGGCTCGACGACGCGCTGGTCGTCATCGACTCGTCGCTCGAGGGGAACGAGGGCCGCTACTGCTTCACGCTCGGCCACGAGGTCGGCCACTGGCAGCTCCACCGCCCGCTGCGGGAGATGGACAAGGTCACGTTCCCGCTGTTCTCGCGCGAGCCCGGCGCCAAGGCGACGGCCGCCATCGTCTGCCGCGACGGGCAGCGCGACTCGGCCGAGATCCAGGCGGACAAGTTCGCGGCGCTCTTGCTCATGCCGGCGAGCGACGTGCGCGCGGCGGTGAAGCTGGTGACCGGCGAGCCGCTCGCGATCGACAACTTCACCGCCCGCAAGAAGGCCGGTGAGCGCATCGCCGAGCTGCGCGACTTCGCCGCCGAGGTCATCGCGAAGGGCGGCTTCACCAACGTGTCGAACCAGGCGATGCAGATCCGCCTGGAGGCGCTGAAGCTCGTGGTCGACGGCGCCCAAGGACGCCTCTTCTGAAGTGTGGGGGGAGCGGTTTCGTTCGCTCTCGATGTCCCCTGTTTTGGCAACGGTAAACAGACTGGAGAACGCATGGCAAACCGCGAATGGAACCCGAAGTCCTTCTTCCGACACCTCACCCCCGACGCCCTCGAGGTGCTCCTCGAGTGGGCCGCCGTGGAGCTCGCGCTGGACGGCGAGGGGCCGGTGGGAGAGCAGGTCTATCGCGGGTGGAAGGCGCTCCCTGAGGCCGAGCGCGTCGCCATCGAGACGAAGCTCCTGCCGGTGAACGACCTGTGCGGGCCACACGCGCGCCCGTACCTCGAGCGGCTGGCGCAGCAGGTCTGGACCAACGGGCACGCCCAGCTCGTCGAGGACAGCCGCGCCTGGTCGGCGCAGGACCTCGCGGTGCGTCTCTTCGTCGCCGACGAAGGGCGCTTCCTCGAGGCGCACCAGGCACACGCCCTCGACATGATGGAGCACCTGACCGAGTTCCACGGGCGCTACCCGGTGACGCTCAAGCCGACCGCCGAGGCCAAGACCGCGATGAAGGCGGCGATGGCGAGCCACTTCCGCGAGACCGCGTTCGGCGCGCGCTGCCAGGTCGAGGACTTCGCCAACGACGAGAAGTTCGCGCTGTTCATCTTCCACGAGGACGAGGTCGCCCCGT
>Ga0255342_1003999_pt1 | contig 15583 bp, 6 predicted proteins | sample wastewater_treat_3_FD_192416 | JGI IMG/M metagenome (GOLD analysis project Ga0255342, IMG submission 192416) | Wastewater microbial communities from Lulu Island WWTP, Vancouver, Canada - plant14 | ecosystem: Engineered > WWTP > Wastewater > Unclassified | place: Canada: Vancouver, British...
CATAAAGAAGAAAACTTGGCTTCGAAGCCATCAATTGAGACGGACCTGCCTCCTCTCTATCAGCCGGTTGAAGGCTTTGGACTGGTGGACCAACCCGATGAGCTGGAAAGCTTCCAGCAGGTCCAGTTCTGGCGGGCAACCCAACCGGATGAACGGGTTTCAGGCAAAATACTTGGGCGCATTGTTCACAAGGCCATTCAACGCTGGCTCTTTCCGGAGGACCCTGCTTTACAACGGATGCTGGAATCCGAAGCTTATCGCTTCGGCCTTGCCACCGACTCTGCGCGGCAGGAGGTAATCACGCAAGCAACTAAATTATTAGAAAGGTTTAGGGAGCATTCTGTGTGGCGGGAGATCGACCTGGCACAAGAGCGGCATTCAGAATTGCCTTTCAGCTATGTTTTTGATTACAAGGTAGAGAACAGGATCATCGATCTATTGTATCGAGATGTTAATGGTTGGCACATTATCGACTTCAAAACGGACCCCATTTCAACCTTTCAACACAAAGAGCAGCTAATTCAGAAGTGTGCTCCACAGGTGCGGCGGTACAAAGCCGTGGTGGAGTCTAAGCTGGGGCAGGCAGTAAGTGGACGGTTGTGCTTCCTGGATGATCAGGGTGAGATAGGTTTGGTAGAGGTCTGAGGTGCTTCACAGAATACACATCGCGAGACACAAATGTTTACAATAAGAATCTAAAGTGAGATGAACGTGACCTCAAAAATCACCCCTAGTATGGCTAAGTTCTCATTGGGTAACCCCACCTAACTTCAGATATCGGGTGCGGTATCTTTTCTACCTTTTATTCGTAGAATGTATACGCGATGCTGACCCGCACAAAAAAGACATTTCTACTCAGCTTTGACATCACCAGAAATGCTAATCCATATAAAGCGTCTTTGGGATGACCACAACAGCCAGAGCAGATACAGGCACTAAATAGTCAATTTATTTACATATGCGTTTAAAACATTCAATTCCTTAGCCAAGTCGTCCATATGAAAAAGGAGCAGATTTTGTTTTGACCTGCCCATACAAGTATATATCAACCTTTTTTGGTAGGATATCGTTTCGGGATCTTCCCTTAAACCCTCCCTGAAAAAGTAATCCATACCGCAGAAAAAAACGACATCAAATTCCAACCCTTTCACACCGTTACAGGTATAAAAGTTAATCCCTTCATTCTTGAGTAATTTCTTATAGAGGTTCAATCGCCCGGAGGATGGATGGATGAGAGCCATTTGATCGTAAGTTATCATCTTCGTAGATCGGAAATATTTAATCTGATTAAGAATGTACTCAATTTCCTTGTCCTGGTTACGTGCTTGAATGAGAAGTGGTTTTTCACCTGGACGCATGACCTCTGACCTCAAATCCGGCTCACTATACTCCCCATCGCTTTTCAGCCTTTCAATAACCGTCGGGTCATTTTTAATGATCTCATTTGCGGCAAGAAATATTTCCAGAGTATTACGGTATGGAACCTTCAATCTGCGCGTCTTGCCAACAACATCCACACCCTTCTGCCGCCAGGTAAAGAATCTGAAAATTGACTGCTTAGGGTCATCTGCCATAAATAATTGACCACCTGGTTTTAGAAGATGGTTTACGATGGCAATCCACGAAGGAGCAAAATCTTGAGCCTCGTCAATCAAAATCGCATCATATTTTGGAGCAACAAGATCTGATTTCTTCAGTTTGTCCAGAAAATAAATAACCAAAGTTTCCCAGGAGAACTGTCGTTGAGCGTCCAAAAACCGTTGTAAAGCCTCAAGGATATCGTAAACTTGATGGCGCTGTTGTACATTTAATAGGCGTTCCGTTCCCCTGCCTACCCGTTTTATTACCAGGTATTGGTCACGCGAAGCGACCATTACTTCCTGGATCCATTTAATTTCTGCCGCGACAAAATTCACACCCAGCTCTTGAATAATCGGATAGATATTCTCCTTACTCTTTATCCATCTCTCCTGTTCAATTACTTCTCTCCACTCGAAACGGTTCCTCTGGCTGACGATTGTTTGTATGAAGGAATGCAGATGTGTGGCTTCGATATTCCTGCATGATTTTAGGACTCGGCTTAAATCCTTTGCCAGAGCTTTGTTGAATGTTAATATCAATATTTTCCAATCAGGATGTTCTCTGGACAATCTTCTTGCCCTTGCTTTGAGGACAAGTGTTTTTCCACTGCCCATTTCTCCCCTGACCAAACGGACCGAAGGATTCCCCAGGATCTTCTTGTTGTCTTCCGGAATTTCAGCCTCTTCCGATTCTTCCGGAGTTAGTTTGGATAACCCGAATTCACTGGTAAACAGGGATGGCTTAGGAATACTGGGTGCAACCTCTTTGATGGTCTCTTTTACGGACGCATCTTCCATAACCAGTTTTTCCTGATCAGGATCCAGATAAATATCCTGAATAATGATTTCAGGATTAAGTACACCCCGTACCACTTGCATCTCTTCTTGCTTCAGGGGAGTAATCTTATCTTCCCGAACGGTTTCGCGAAGCCTTTTGTTTATGTACCCGGGCTGAAGATCCGCGAGATTAAAAACGAAGTTTTCGCCCCAGGCCTTCTGAACTTGTGATTTAATTGCCGGCCCAATTCGCGCCAAGACAACGGCGTGACCATATGGAATACGTGGAACCTCTTCAGCATTCCGTTCTTTGTGTTGCCACCGAATCGCATTCGAGATGTCCAGAGCATAATCGCGGGCTGTTTCAACAGGGTTATGAAGACGTTCACCGTTGGGGAGATGGGCATAGTATTTATCAACTTTCGAGATAGCCCAGTCTTTTACCTCCAATACGATGTACCCATAATTAGTCAGAACGATAAAATCAGGATGGGAGACTTTCCGCTTTACTTGAATAGGACACTCAACATAAATGGAGAATTCCTTGGGAGTGTTTTTTTCGAGAAGTTTCAGAACTTCTCTTTCGCCCCAGGTGGCTTTCGTTTCCCGTAACTGACCAATTACCTGCCCCATACATCCCTCCCGAGTTCTTCAGGGTTTACTCAAAATGGTTTGTCTACCTGCTTTGATTCTAACAAAGCCTGCCGACCCAAAGGCGTAATTTCCCAGATCCCTCTGGGGGATACGCCCGAAAGGTAACCGAGGTCCCTGAGAGCCATTTTTGTCCAACCGACACTATTTTGCCAACGGATCGATTTCCCATCGGGGAGTTTTTCCCAGTCGTACGCGTTCAGGGTGTCCGCCATATCGTGCGTCAGGGCGGCAATCACTTCGCCAAACTTGGCGCTGCCACCGCGATCAACCAAAGCCTGCAGGATGGGCATATGGAATGCTTCGTTTTTTGTGCGCAAGCCTTCCGGCAGCTTACCCAAATTCGTCCGGACGATCTTCTTCCCAGGTTTTGCTGGCTTTGGGGCTTGGGTCTGGGGCACGTCCATGCGCAGCCATTCGTCCCGCAAGGCCTTGACCTTGGCCTGGAAAGAGACGACAGTTTCTGCTTTGCTGATCAGTTCACGTGCCTGCGGATACTTCTTTTCGTCCAAAAGCTGTTTACCCCGCGCGTTCAATTCGGGGATGATGCGCTCCAGTTCCTCCAGGAGCATTTCAAAGGCGGGGATGACTTCTTTGTTAATCATGTGTGCCTCCATTTTTCCCTACCCAATAATTGTATGTCAAGATCGCCCGCAAACCGAAAAAATACGCAGCTGATTCATGAACTACTCTTCCTCTTCTGGCATCAGCATCCAGACGCGCTTGAGCGGCAGCTCGGATTGGATATCCTCCGGCAGCTGGTCGTAATTGTCCTGGATCATCTGCACCAGGTCGTCCGCGGTCCACAGGCGGATTTTGAAGAAATCCTTGGCGGCTTCTCTATCCACATTCCCTTTGTAGCCGCCCCAGGCGACAATCAAGCCGGACTCCGCATTGAACCCGTCCAAGACGCCTTTCAGCTCGCGAAAGACCTTGACGTCCACCGCTGAATCGCTGGATTTGACCTGCACGACCAGGCGGGGGGATTCGAAGCCCAGCGGCCCCCTGCCGGCAATGATATCCACGCCGCCGTCCGGACCTTTTGGGGAGATGCGCAATTTGTAGCCCTGCGCCTGCAGCACCGCGGCGACCAGGTTTGCAAACTTGTGCCCCTTAAAGTTCTGCGTAATCGCGTCGCTGATTTGGTCGCGGGCTAACTGCTCCAGGTTGATGGGCGCTTCAATTTCTGGAGCTGGACCAGGAGGTTCGGAACCCCTGCCAAGCAGCGCTTTGATCCGGTTCTCGGCATCGTTCCGCGCAATTTTGCAAACAGTTGGACGAGCAGCAAAAGAGTAAAGCAGGTCCGAAGCAATCTTACTGCGGGGGATTTCATGTTTCCACTGTACAGGACGGGTGTGCTTGAAGCGTTCGGGAAAATCCGGCTCGTATTTGTAGCTGCCGGTGACTGTGCCAAAGACGATGACAGGGCGGGCTTTGAGCGGCATCGCCACCAGGTCCCCGACCTGCATGGTTTTGACAAAAGGCCAAAGCTGGCTCTCCCAGTTGATCAGCGTTTTGTATTTTTCATCTGGATAGGTTTCTTTCAACAAGCGGGCCAGGTCTTCGCGGGATTTGAGCTGTGAGAGGTCGGGGAGTTCCTCCCAGCCGATGATAGCCAGGTTTTTCTCGCGCGCCATTTGCTCGCGTTCCCCGTATTTGCCTGCGCGTGCCAACCAAAGTGTCATGATGCCTCCAATTATCTATAAAATCTACAAGAAACGATTGATCACTATTTCAAATCTACCCGGTTCTCACCTGAGTATATCAAGACCTCCGGTCAATATCCATGCGCGGTCTGCCCGCATGCACCTTCGGTGCGGGGTGCTGCGCAAGAGCGGCGCGATCACGTTATCCAATAGACCATTTCCGTCAATGATCCACTAATGGTGGGTCACACGTCACTAGTAGTTGTCTCGGAAGCTTGCCCAGGAAAATTTCCATCTACTCCGTTTAGGTTTATTGGATTTATCTCACAAACGTGCACTTCCACAGCCGCACTATATGTAGTTCCCACCCCACTTACATTTAGAAATTCTCTCTGAATGCCTAATTCTCTGGGACTGCTCAGTCGAAATCTTCCAAAATTCGGGTCCATGATCCTCGCCGAGCATTCATCACGATTGGCAAGCTCCTCGATAGTGCACTTAATGGATTGTAAAAAATCTTCTACAGAAATGCTGTATGCTACGTTAGCAACCGCCAGATTTTCCAAATCCTGAGCGTTTTGAATCAAGAATATGTCATCAGGCATAGAGAGTTGATGCGAGAGACCATGGCGAATCGCGCAAAGCTTCTCTTTTATGATTTCATCATCGGTGGATATGGATTGATGGGATTTGAACCAATTCTTGCTATGCATCTTGTCTATAAAACTACTGATGAGTTCTCCCTCTGTGTATCTTTCATTCTTTGGACTTTTTCCCAGAACAGCTTCGCTGACTGCCAGCATCACGGAAAATGCTGTTAGCATTGCTGGAAAACCACAGTCATTTTCCAGACATTTCTCTGCTTCCTGAATAAAACTAATAATTGAAACCTTGGACTCTTTTAAAGTAACAGACATCACTTCCCTCCTTGGCACGTGCCTATCCGAAACCCATTACCACCGGATTTCTCTAGATACTGCTAACTTTGAAGAACGCTGGCCGTAGTCAACTATTTTCCACTTTCAACATAATCGCGTTCCATGTCTGTAAGCCCATATAATTTATAAACCCAATGATTAATTTGGGCTTCTTGAACACCAATAGTGATCGTCTTTTCGTCTTCGACAACAAAATTATTAGTATTGGTACTTTTTATGATTTGGTCTACCAACTTCGTGAAAGGTTTTTGGTCTGACGCGTCTATTTGAATTAATGGTAATAAATTTAAGAACTGTTTTTTGTATCTAAACCCTTCTTTGCCTAAACCACCACCGGCATAAAACTTCTTGAATGCCCAGGTCACAAAATCTGAATTTAGTAAAGCTATCAAATACTTAAGTGAGCTACCAGTGATAATGAACGTGGTCGCTTCTGGATAAAAGCCTGAGTTATCAAAGAAGAATTGCTGTTCCCTGACAATCTCTGAATACATGATCTTTTCCTTTTCAAATTCCTCGTAGTATGTCGCGGCGGCTCTTTGAAGCGCATACCATTCGTAGATTTTTCCTGTTTCCGCTTTATTTCGATTGGATAATTTATCCTTGTGTTTCAATAAATGCTGATAAATTGCGGGATACTGATTGCGGAACGCATCTTCAGCTTTTCTTGAAGCACCTTGAATAGTCGGGTCCTCATGTAAAGGGAAATGCCAAGGTACATAAATCAACCACAAATCCGTGAACTCCGCCTGGTAACGTTTGATATCCCGCCCGCGCAAGATCGGCTTCAGGATTTCCGCGGATTTCGGGTCCTCCCGAATCAGCCTGTCTTTGGTCGCGCCATCAACAATAAACGCGTTGTTATAACCAGTCAGTACACCCCGATAAATTTTTACATCCCATTCTCCCAACGGCGTGCCTTTGGCTTCAATCTTCCGGCGGATTTCTTCCTCAATCCCCGAACTGATCACCCAGGTATCCGCTGATACAAAGTTGCTCTTGACGACCAGGTTGGCTTCCAGATACTCCGCCAAGCCTGAACGGTGGTCAAAACCCTCCGAGACTGCCAGGGTACGGCAAGCTTTCGCGTTGGGGCTTTTCTGGTACAGCAAAATGTTGTTATCCACGGTGACCGATTCGAACAGCTTCTTGCCGGCAAAGTCAATCAACACGACAGGGTTGGTCTTCTCGGCGAAGAAGCGCCTAAGCTGGACGCCGTAACCCGCGCGCATCCATTTGTTGGAGGTGATGAAGCACAAGTGCCCACCCTGCCTGAGGAGGCGGTGCCCCAATTCATAAAAGAGGCAGTAGATATCGCCCATGCGATTAAAGGTTTCGTAAGCTTGGTTGGAGTAGAGGTCAGCCAGCAGGCCGCCATCCTTCTGCAACTGGATATACGGCGGGTTTCCCAGGACAATATCAAAGCCGCCCTTCTCCGAGAATACTTCCGAGAAATACAGCCCCCAGGGAAAGAAGTCCCGCTTCAGGTGCTTTTTGGAGTATTCACTTAAGCGGCGTTCAATCTTACCCATGTCAAAACCGGTTGCGTTGGCGTAGCGTTGTTTCTCAATGGAACTCAGCTTCACGCGCAGCTTGGGGTCCTCTATTACGGAGAATTTTCGGTCGATTTCGGCCATTTTCGCGGCGTAGTCTGCTTTTTGCGAGAGGGTTATCTGCTTGAAAATCTTGATGAGAAGCTGGTCTATCTCTATCCGAAGCGCATGCTTTTTATGGTGATCGGAGGCCGACTGGTAAGAAGCTTTTTTGCTTTCGTATTGCTTAACCAACTGCAGCTTTTCATCTTCAGCCGCAAACAAACCCTCCTGCGGCTGCAAGGCTTGCTTGGGGTCAAAGTCAATCCCCTCAAAAACAGAAATCAAGCTGTTGCCCTGCATAATCTTAAAATCCAGGTTGGGCAGCGGTTCAATCCCCCAGTTTTTCTTTTCCTTTTCCACCGTCTCCTCCACCAGGAGCGAGATAAAGAAGCGCAGCTTGGCAATCTCCACCGCGATTTGCTGGATATCCACGCCGTAGATGCACTTTTCAATCAGGAATACCTTGCGTCCGTAATCGAGATTCTTTTCTTCAAAGTACTTACGGATGCCAGCCTGTGCCGCTGCCCGCGCCTGGTAATCAGGGATGTTTTCGACAGAGTCCAGCTGCGCTTGCTGCCATAAGTGGTTGTCAGGGTCCAATTTGGTCAATAGAAAAACCATTTTGTTCAGCGCGCCCATGGGGAACGCCCCCGAACCCACGGCTGGGTCCACGATGCGTACGCCTTCAATTAACCGGACAATCCGCTTTGTTTCTCTGGCAGAGAAGGGATTGTTATCCTGCTCCTGGGAGAAGAGCCATTGGATCCGCTCCTCCACATTGGGAATATCCACCAGGTGTTCGCGTAAATACGCCTTAAGGGACTCGTCTACCATGTAATCAACGATCTCGCGGGGGGTGTAGTAGGAGCCGGTGGCTTTGCGGGCGGTGGTGGAAGTTTCGGGGTTGAAGCTGGCAAGCAAGTTTTCAAACACGCGCCCCAGAAGTTCAGGGTCCAGCGCCACGTCCTTATCATCCGCGGTGTTTTCATCAATGGTGAAGTTGTATGAGGAAAGGATTTCCAGCAGACCCTTGACCTTGTAGGTCTTATTGGAGGTTCCATATTCGGCGTTCAGGTCAACGTTGATTTCATCTGAGAAAAAGAGCTGATTAGGCACCACAGGCTGGTTCTTCTTGGTATCAGAAAAACCGTCAATGTATATCGCCTTATCCCGTTCGTCCAGGCAGTCAAATAAACCGCCATTCAAGAAAGGAATATCGCTGAAGTATTCCTGCAGCAGCTCGGGATGCGCGAATAAAGCCTGATGACGGTAGACGTATTCATTCCCGAAGTCCGGATTGTGACCCTTGGGTCCGCGGATCTCGGAGCGGAACTGCCGGTCCTTCTGGGGGGTGTTGAGCGTGGCGAAAAACAGGTTCTGGAGAATGGCCAGGTAATATGAGGAACTTTGCGGCTCCAATTCTTTCAACCACGCGCTAACCTGACGCTTATCGAACAACTCTGGACGCACCAAAGCCTTTTCGCGCATGAACCAGACAAAAATCAGGCGGGTAATCAGGCGGATGACAGAAATCTCGCGGCCATTTTCTTCCTTTTCCGCGTCCTCGGGGAAGCGGCACTCCTTGCAGGCCCAGAAGTACCAGTAAGAGATCTGCTCGTAAAATTCTTTGGTCACCTTCTCGACCGAGAAAGCGTCCTGGATGCCTTTCAGGCTGGAAAAATCCCCATTTCCAATACGATCGAGGAAAGTTTTGTTGGTTAGTTTCGGGCTGACGAAGTAGGTGAAGCGGCGAAAGTTGGACCAGTCCCTCTTTTTGCCCAGATAATTGGCGTAGACAAGCGAAAAGCGGAAATCACCTTTGGCGTCATAGAACACGAAGATGCCGGCGTCGTCATTGGCGTCCTTCAGCAACTTCTTGGCCAGATCGTACTGCATCTTTTTTCCGCTGCGCTCGGAGAGCGCTTTGTTCACCTGGATGGAATACACTGCCAGGTTTTCATGGGCGCTGAGCGGCACTTCCCCGACTTTTTCTCCCCCGATAAAGTTGTCCGCGTCCAAGGAGGGCAATAGTATGTGTACAGGCTCGATTTTTGGGTTTTTATCGTTCAAAAACCTGAAGAGCGCCTGGGGGCTGAAGGATTGGATAAGTTTCTGCAGATAGGGGTTGATCATGGTTTCTGGTTCTCGATGGCAATGATTATTTCTTCGTGGGCTTCTTTGTATCGGGCGATCTCCTGCTTCAGGAAATCCTCACCCAATTCGTGTTTGAGCACGGCAATATCCCTTAGCAGTTTTGATAAGCGCGCGGGATTAGTGGAGTCCCAGTTCGCGATCGTACGCAAGGTGAAATCTGCCAGTGTTCCGTAATCGCGGATATCCTCAACAAGATCGGTCAAGAATTGTCGGTGCTGAGATAAGGCCGGCTCGCTATTCCTCAGCAAGGTTTTCAGGTTGTTGAGCGCCTGGGTTTCGATGCTCTTTGCTCCGCCAGCCCTTTCGGGAATTTCTTTAACCTTTTTTGCCTGGGTGTACTTATCCCAGAACTGGGAGCTTAGCTGAAGCGTTTCCGCGTCCGGTCCGCATTCTATTTTTGGGAAGGCCTGTTCAAAGCTGATAACCGCAGGAAGCGTGCCCTGTGGGTTGGCGTAGTTTAGGGTTTGGATGTAGAGGCGTCCCTTTTTGAAAAGGACCAATAGCTCGTTCTCGTCAGCCATTTTCGCCACTTTCACGCGGGGTGGAAAATCGGCTAATTCAGTGATCAGGTCGGGATATTTTGCTTTGATATCCTCGTAAAGTTTGAGCATCTGAGTATAAAAGCTTTCCTGTTCCAATTCTTCCGGATTCTGCGTGAGGCGGGTGAACAAACCCGAAGGAGATGGTGTTTCATCAACATCAAAGATCTTGGCATCCTCCCCCAGAATGTTGTGAATAAGGAACATTTTCGAACCGGCAATCTCCCGTGACTTGACCAATTCGGCGCCTCGTTCGGATGGGAAAAAGTTGACGATGTTGAGCTCATTGAAGACTTTTTTACTGATGCGGTTGATGCGCCCTACGCGTTGGATCACGCGGACCGGATTCCAAGGGATGTCGTAGTTGATCACCATGCCGGCGCGGTTGAGATTGAAGCCTTCGGAGATGCGGTCTGTGGAGAGGAGGATGTCGTAATCATCAGACGGGTTTTTCGCAGAGGCATCGAAATTTTTATTAATCTCCTGGACAAGTTTCGGGTTAAGGTTCCCAGCCACCACCAAAACGCGATTACGGAAGAGGGGTACCAAGGTCTTCTCGAGATGCTTAACCGTGTCGAGATACTCGGAAAAAATGACCACCTTACGTTTGGGTTCGCCTGGGAGTGGAGGAGTTGAGAGGACTTTGCTAATCTCGGCGACGAGACAGCGGCTCTTGGGATCCTCCTCCACCAGATGCATTTGGTCCAGCTCTGCGATGATGGTTTTGTACAGCTCCAGATCGGAGTGGATATCTTCTAAGAACTTGGAGCGGTAGGCGAATTCGTCCAGCTTGTATACTTTGTTCGTCTTGGGGTAATTCCCTTTGAGCATCTTTTCGGTATACAGATCAAGCTCCGCTTCGATTAGCTCTTCATCCAAGGTATAAATCTTTTCCATAAGCGCACGGTCGAGGATGAATTTGTTAGTCTTTTTAATAAACGTAAGCGCGTTTTCAGTGATGCGTTGAAAGCGGCGTATGCTTTGCTCGAAAGAACCGAAAGAGCTTTCGAAGCGTTTTACCAACAAGCGGCGCATAAATTCGTACAATTCGTGCTGTTGAACAAATTCGAAATTTTCCCGTTCAGAAAACTTATCTTCTTCCTGAGCCGTCTCATATTTGAATGGACGGTATATCGCGCCAATGAATTGCCCGCCTTCCTCTTCCGAGCCGAAGTATTTCGTCAGGATCAGGTCATAAAATTTGGATTGCTCGGGTGTGAGTTCATAGAACCATTCCTGCGGATCTGCGATCACCGAGAGGTTCTTAACTTCATCTTTATAAAAGGGATTATTTTTCAGGTCCAGACGGTTACGGCGGATGGTGACAGGCTGGATGACATCGCGGATTTCGTTGGCGAGAATGTGCGTGCGTTCTCGCACTTTTGCAAGATCAATTTGGTCTTCACCGAACAGGGCGGCATAATTAGCTTGGACCTTGGAACGTTTCCTGGGGTCGCTGGATTTATGATAACGGCTGATGTAGGAGAGCTGATCAAAAGTCGTTTTGTAGGTTCGGAACATCCCGACGAGATTTTCTGCCAAAGTAATAGAGGATTTTTTAGGGGTGATGAAGAGTTTGAGCAGCGAGAGGATGTCCGCAGGACGATTGTTGAAGGGTGTGGCGGTGAGCAGGATGACAATCTTATTACGGCATATGTTTTTGAGCTGTTCATAGTCGCGCGTATCTTGATTTCTGAAGCGATGGACTTCATCTACAATGACCACTTCGAAATCGTCCTTATCCTGAATATATTCCGCAGTAGCTTCCAGGTCTCCGAGAGAACGCACTTCCCAATCATGGAGGCCGAACTGTTCTAGGTACATACGCCAGCCGCTCTTTTTGTTTTTATCTCCCATTAAGCCTGGCGGGCATATCACCAGGCCACGTCTGCGCAGGGCTAAAGCTACAGAACAGGCGATGATAGTTTTGCCCAATCCGACCACATCAGCAATGATGACGCCGTTATTATCTTTGATGACGGCTAATGCTTGACGGACCGCGTCAAGCTGGTATGTGAAGGGGGTGTAATCGTTCTTTTTCAGAACATCGATGAGATAAGGGCTGATTTTTTCCTGTTTGAAGGATTCTATATAGGTCTTGAGTGCGAGGACGTAAGCCTCGAAGGGCGTTATCTTGCGGACCAGGGTGCCTTTTTCGATTACTTTTATTAGCTTGAGTTTCACCTCGTCCCGTTCAGTAATTTTGACAGCATCGTCCCAAAGTGCGTCAAAATATGCCTCGGTTTCTTTGGCGCCATAGTCGCTAATTTCCACATTGAATTCAGCCTGTGTGGTGAGGGCGGGACGAGTGAGGTTGCTGCTGCCGGTTATAAATAACTTAGACTTGGCTTTTTCAGTGGTATGGAAAAAATATATTTTTGCGTGATTAGGGTCGCGGGTTTTCCGGATGATAAGACGATCTTTTTGGATGAGGTCGATTATAAAGGCTATTTGTTTATAAAAAGTAGGGGTATCGAAGTCCTCGTGAGCAAGGGACAAGCGAATATCCCCTAGCAGTTTTTCACTCTTGTCACTGTCGGATGTATTGTTTCCGTATTCAGCAAACTCGAGCAATTTGAAATTCGCTGTGTCGATATTCATTCCGACCAGGACCTTGAGGATAACATCCGGATTTTCTTTGAGCCCTTGGTATAGTTCCTGGATGCCTGAAAAATAAAAGAAGCCGACCAGGAATTTGAGTTCTTTGCTAACGTGGATTAATTCGAGGAGGCGCTCTTTGAGTTCCTTGCTGTCGTCATTCGTGATGAAGTTATTCATATCTTGTGGTTGGTGGCCTCCCTCGCCGATGATGGAAGAATTATAGCATTAGTCAGAAGGGAGTTTTGTCTATGGCGAACATTTTTAAGAGCAACTTGATAATCTCTTAACATAGCAAAATAGAAATGTCCTGATTAGTATCAGGCACGATGAAGCGGGCAGTCGAAATGACAGCAAAAGTATCAGCCCGAAAATCAGGAATTGACCGGGTCGTGCAAAAGGGTCAACCCAAACAGAAGCGGCCTGCCTCCAGCAGAAGGTGATGCGGATAACGCGCAGCTACCGCCAGGAAGGGCTGGTTGGTTTGCTATCCAAAAAGCGAGGGTTCCCCAACACCCGGACTTATGGAAGAAAGATAAATGGCAGGCCTATCCTGACCGCATTAACAACGCAATCGGGCATTTCGAATTAGTCTCGCGCACTCCCGCTTACTGACTGCGCAGCACCGCGCCATACTCCTTTGCCAAAGCCCGCACAATCCTGTTGCGGATTGTTTCGGCGTCCTTATCGGTCAGGGTGCGGTCGGGCGCCTGGTAAGTGAGCTGGTAAGCCATACTCTTATTCCCTTCGCCCAACTTTTCACCGCGATAGATGTCGAACAGGCGCGCGTTCACCAGCAGCTTCCCACCCGCCTGGCGGATTGAAGCTTCCAGCGCTGCCGCGGGGGTGCCTTCCGGAACAATCAGGGCGATATCTTCCACCATGAAAGGGTAGTTGGAGATGGATTGGTGGTCAAATCGGGTTTGGCTGAGGTCTACGAGCAGGTCAGCGTCCAGTTCCGCCGCCAGCACCGCGCCGGCGTCAAATTCGTAGTGTTCCCGAACGAGCGGGTGCAGTTCGCCAAGCACGCCCAGCTTCTGTTCACCCGCCCACACTTCGGCGCATTTGCCCGGGTGAAAACTGGGGTGCCGAGCGGGTCGGTAGCTGATATCCTGGATATGCAAGCCCTGCAAGAGCGCGTCAACTACGCCCTTGAGGTCAAAGAAGTCTTTCTGTTCTGATTTCTGGGTTTGCCAGGTGGGATATTCGCGGGCGCCAGTCATGCCGATAGTCAGGCGCATGGCCTCATCCGGCAAAAGCTGACCTTCCACGGGCAGGAATACCGGGCCAAGTTCGAACATCGCCAGACCCGGGCGGAATTTGTGGTTGTGCTCCAGCAGTTCCAGCATCGTTGCCAGACTGCTGCGGCGCATGACGGTCCGGTCGGGGGTAATTGGGTTGCGCAGGCGCACATACTCCAGCGTGGGGTCCGGCGTATTCTCGGGCAGCAAACGCGCCTCGCGTTCGGGCGAGGTCTGGCGGTAGGCGACGGTATCCTGCAGGCCGGCGCTCACCAGAATGTCCCGGATGCGTTCTTCCATTTCAAGCTTGGGATTGCCCACCTGAGCTGGCAGTTCGGCAGAGAGCCTGGTGGCGGGCAGGCGGTCGTAGCCGTACACGCGGCTGATTTCCTCAATCAGGTTGGCTTTGCCGACGATGCCTTCGCTGATATCCAGGCGCGTGGCAGGCGTCTGCGCGCTTAGCTCGCCGTTTTCAATGCGGCAGCTGAAGCCGAGCCGGGTGAGGATGTCCGCGGCTTCATCCAACGGGATGGGCGCGCCGAGGGCGGAGACAATTTCAGCTTCGCTCAGGCTCACTACGGGGTCTGCCTGGGGGTGGGGGTAGACGTCCAGGATACCGTTCACCAGTTTGCCGCCGGCCCAATCTGCCATGCGCTTCAGGCATAGGCTCAGGGCGTATTCCGCCAGCGCGGGATGCACGCCGCGGCTGAAGCGCCAGCCGGCTTCGCTCGCGATCCGGACTTTGCTGATAGTTTTCCGGGTATTGATAAAATTCCAGGATGCCGCTTCCAACAAGACGCGCGTGCTTCCGGAATGGATACCCGTCTCGCTGCCGCCCATCACACCTGCCAAAGAGAGCGGGCCGGCGCTGTCGCAGACCAGTTCCATTGTGTCATCCAGCGTATGGGTGTTGCCGTCCAGGGTGGTCAGCTTCTCTCCCGGGGCGGCTGTGCGCGTGATAATCGTGGGTTTGCTGCCCCCGGCGCGCGCAACAAGCAGGTCGTAGTCAAATGCGTGCAGGGCTTCGCCAGTATCCAGCATGGTATAGTTGGTGGCGTCCACCAGCGCGTCAATCGGGCGCATACCTGCCAGAACCAAGCGGCGCTGCACCCAATAGGGGCTGGGTTTGGGCTGCGCGCTTTCAACCATCCCCAGCATAAAACGCGGATTGAGTTCCGGGTTGGTAACCCGCAGGCTGACCAGTTCGCCAAGGCTGCCGTTGCGGGGCAGCTGAACGCCTTCGGGCTCGCGCAGTTCGCGCTTTATCACGGCGGCAAGTTCCCGGGCGATGCCGATAATAGACGCGTCCCGCACCATATTGGGCAGGATGGAAATATCAAAGACCGCGTCGCCCATGTAGTCTGCCAGGGGCGCGCCCACCGGCGCGTCGTTATCCAGAATGATGACGCCGTCGTGCTCGTCAGAAATCCCCAGTTCCTTTTCTGAGCAAATCATGGAAAAGGATTCAATTCCGCGAATGACAGCGCGCTTCAATTTGGTCAGCACCTGGCCGGGCTGATGCCCATCATAAAGTTGGGCGCCTTCGCGCGCGTAGGCAACTTTCAACGGTTCAGCCAGCGGGCCAATGCCTTTATAGGGGTACAAATTTGGAGCGCCAGTCAGGACAATCACTTCGCGCTGCCCGTCGTTCAGACGGCATAAAACCAGCTTGTCCGCGTTGGGGTGCGGCATCACCTCGTCCACTTGCGCGACGACCAACTTCTCCGGGTCCCAGGAGATACCTTCGTATTTAAATTCGTGTTTTTCGCCTTCTGGCTTGGGCAGACCTACCAACAAAATACTGTCCACTTCCAGACCTGTCATGGTGAGTTTGCGGGCGATTTCTTCAATACTGAACCCGTCC
>Ga0255342_1004014_pt1 | contig 15523 bp, 12 predicted proteins | sample wastewater_treat_3_FD_192416 | JGI IMG/M metagenome (GOLD analysis project Ga0255342, IMG submission 192416) | Wastewater microbial communities from Lulu Island WWTP, Vancouver, Canada - plant14 | ecosystem: Engineered > WWTP > Wastewater > Unclassified | place: Canada: Vancouver, British...
ATAAATCTTTATATTTTTTATTATGAGTCAACATTGGGAGCCGGTATAGAAGACTTTATCTACCTGTTTGGCATGATTCCGACACAATTTAACCAGTATCAGGGTCTATCAGGGTATTATCCCTTTTTAACTTCCATGTTCCTGCATGGCAGTTGGATGCATGTAATAGGAAACATGTGGATACTGTGGCTCTTTGGTGATAATGTTGAAGACCATATGGGTAGAGGCAGGTTCCTGCTGTTCTATTTGCTATGCGGGCTGGTTGCAGGAGTTACGCATTATATGGTTAACCCTACCTCTACCGTACCAGTGGTAGGTGCCTCAGGAGCTGTTGCTGGGATTATGGGAGCCTACTTTCTAATGTTCCGTCATGCTCGGGTATTAACTCTGGTTCCACCATTTTTCCTCTTTAACTTTCCCGCCTGGATTTACCTGGGGTTCTGGATTCTAACCCAGTTTTGGTGCGGTTTAGCTCAAAGTTGTGGACAAATTGCCTTCTGGGCCCATATTGGCGGCTTTACTGCCGGAATGCTTTTGCACCGCTTCTTCCTGAGAGCGCAATACCAATCACCCTATTGAACTTCCGTTTCGATTTTTTGCATTTCCTTATCTTTATTAGTTACCCGTTTAATAATCTGGTCAATATGCTCACTGGCGGTCCGGTAATCTTCATTGGCCCCTTGCATAAAGTAAATGGTATTCTCTATGCGCTCCTGGCTGGCTTTTATTTCTGACCAGTGACATTCTTCTTCATACAGGTTCATACACTCCTGCAGGTTATGTGCCCTGCCGGTTTCCAGGTAGTGGCGGAAGGTGGACAAGGTCTGGGTATCCTGATAAATGGAATGAATAAAAGATTTAACCAGAATGGTATTATAGACCTGAAGATGTTTATGTGATCTTTTAATATTTATCTCCGCCATTTCTATATCCCGGAAACAATTATCCATCAGGGCTTCGTAATATTGAGACCAGTTCTCCAGCACAGCTTTAAATCGGTCGCAAGCCTTTTCATACTCCCGATAGCGAATGATGTATACTTTCATATCATGGTTAAAACTATTACCGATCTCTTTCTCAGTTTGTTTCCTTTTACGGTTCACAATAAGATTAAACGGTATTAGATTACTAACGGGTAATTCCCGCTCTTCTTCCTTTAGCGGTTTTATCGGCAGGTTATCAGGTTCGGCCGGTTGTAAATTTTCCTTTTCGGCAATAGCATAGCGCTGTTCCAGAAACTTGTTAAGGAAATTAATATGGCGATTTACTTTTTCAATCTCTCTCAGGGAGATTAAACACATATTAATGTCCTTGATCAGTTCCGTTGTATTCTTGGCCGCTTTTTTGTTACCTTTTCTACTCTTATAATACGAATATAGTTCGGAGTTTAATTCTGGAGTATGCTCCAGGCTGGTCAAATAGGCCAAATCTTCGGTAGTCAACAATTGCTCAGGTAGAGGGGCATCTTTGCATAAATAAATCCTGGTATTAGTCAGGGGATAATAGTAAGGTCCCATAGTGTGAAGATATTCATTATTGCTAAAGTTATCCAAATCAGCATCCAGGTCAATTTCGGCAAAGAACATTTCCCATTCCCGAATAGGGGCGCCGGCATTAGTATTCTCTGCTGCTATTTGCTTAAGCTGTAAATAAGTAGCCAGGGGGATTTTTAGCATAGAATTATAGTAATAAGTCAGCACCACATCAGGATAATAACCGGTCATAAGGGATATGTCAGGATAACTGGGATTATCCTTATTTAAAAAGGTAAAAAACACAGGGCAATCATCCTCCTTAATAAAAATAAAGTTTAATAATAATATTTTCTAGATATTTCCAAATTTTCCTGCTTATAAAATAAATTATTTTTTAAAACTGCTGCTTAAAGGTTTATATAATTACTGCAATGGCCTATAATAGTCGGTAAAACTGCCAAATAAGGGGGTAAAGGGTTTATGTTTAAAGCCATTCTTTTTGATTTGGATGGTACGCTGCTTAATATAGATATGGATTATTTTCTCAAAAAGTATTTTAGCAAGATGGTGGAACTGGCGGCACAGATGGGCTATAAAGAAGGACCCCGCCTGGTTGACCAGGTTTGGCGTTCTACCGAGGTTATGATTGCTGACCTGAATCCGGAAAGTTCCAACGAAGATGTTTTCATGCGGGATTTCTGTCAGAACTGGCCATATTCTCAGGAAGAGATTAAACTTTTTTTCGATCACTATTACCAGGAGTGTTTCCCCCGGCTCAAAGACTTTTGTAGCCCCTTCGCCGGGATACCGGAAATGATGAATTACATAATGAAGCAGGACCTGAAAGTAGTAATAGCCACCAACGCTGTTTTCCCCATGAGTGCATTGCAAGATCGCATAAAATGGGCAGGACTGGGACATCATGATTTTGAATTAGTAACTTCATATGAACTTATGCATTTTTGCAAACCGCATGTGCAATATTATGAAGAGATAGCAGATAGAATAGGGGTTCACCCGGAAGAGTGCCTTATGATAGGAAATGATACCGGTGAAGACCTGCCCGCCAGTAAAATTGGTATGAAAACCTTCCTGGTAGAAGATATGTTAATCGATAAAGGGTCAAGTCATAAGCCTGATTGGAGTGGGCGACTACCTGACCTTTTTGACTTTGTAAGAAAAAACCTGTAATAAGTCCGGGGACTGCCCCCGGACTTATTGTTAAGGAGGATAACTGTATGCCGGCAAAAAACAAAAAGAAGGCTAAACCGCTTGACGAAAGGGAGAAACTTAAATTGGAAATAGCCCGGGAGTTAGGTATTTTAGAGCAGGTGGAAAATGAGGGTTGGGACTCGCTGAGTAACGCGATGTGTGGAAAAGTTGGGGGCTTGATGAGCAAAAGACTGCGCCAGGGGAAAGTTTAGCTTAAGATCCCATAACTTTCACTTAAAAGGTATAATAGATAAAGAATTGGGAATTAAAATTTTGTAGTTATATTCCTTATATGTCACTCTGAGCGATAGCGAAGAGTCTTAGATCCTTCGGCTTTGTCTCAGGATGACAACCGCAAATTATAGGCAATTTATTAGAAACACTAATTATGCAAAATCGTCAGTAATAACTAAAAGAGGGTTTGTTATGAATGCAATTGAACGGGTAAGAGCTTTTCTGGATGAGCGTAACCCGCGCCTGAAAATTATTGAATTTGATGCTGATACCAGTACTGCGCCGTTAGCAGCGCAGGCTTTGGGAACAGAAGTGGGGCAGATAGCTAAATCAATTTTATTAAAAAGCAAAGAAAGCCGGTTTGTAATGGTGGTCACGGCTGGAGACGCCAGGATTGATAATAAGGCGATTAAGAACCTGATGGGCTCCCGGATGCGGATGGCCAACGGGGAAGAGGTTTTTGAAATCACGGGTTTTAATATCGGTGGAGTATGTCCGTTTGCTTTAAAACAAGACATTCCTATTTACCTGGATGAGAGTCTGAAACGTTACCAGGTAGTCTATGCCGCTGCTGGTACCGGCAATACTGCCCTGCCTATCACTTACCAGGAACTTCTTGATATAACCAACGGTTGTCCCTGCAATGTATGCCAGGCAGATTAAAACTAGCCTGCCTACGGAGATTTTCATGAGTATAAATTTTGTTCACCTGCACAATCATTCCGAATATAGCCTGCTGGATGGAGCCTGCCGGATTAAAGATTTGGTAACAGCGGCACGGGAGTTGGATATGCCGGCAGTAGCCATCACTGACCATGGTGTGTTATATGGAGTTATAGATTTTTATCGTGAGGCTAAAAAACAGGGGATAAAGCCCATAATCGGATGTGAAGTTTATGTTGCTCCCCGCAGTCGCCTGGATAAAATAAAAGGGCTGGATGATAATCTCTATCATCTTGTATTGTTGTGTAAAAACCAGCAGGGTTATGAGAACCTGGTGCAAATGGTCAGCCGTGCCTTTCTAGAGGGATTTTATTATAAACCCCGGGTGGATAGGGAATTGTTGCAACAATATAGTGAGGGTCTAATTGCTCTATCCGGTTGTGTTGCGGGTGAAATACCCCGTTTGCTATTGGATAACAAGAAAAGGGAAGCGTTACAAACCGCTTTATATTTCCAGGATATATTTGGCCGAGGTAACTTCTACCTGGAGGTACAGGATCATGGGCTGGAGGAGGAAAAACTGGTAATCTCCGGTCTTTATCAGATTAGTGAGGAAACCGGAATTCCCCTGGTGGCCAGCAATGACATTCATTACCTGCAAAAAAAAGATGCAGCGGCTCACGATGTATTGCTCTGTATCCAGACCGGGGCAGTGGTCAGTGATCCCCAGCGTATGCGTTTTTCTGGCAGTGAATTTTATATGAAAAGCGCATCCCAAATGCAAGCTCTCTTTCCGGATCACCCCGAACTTATTGAAAACAGCTTGCGAATAGCTGAAGCATGTAATGTAGACTTTAGTTTTGGTGAGTTTCACCTGCCCTATTTCGATATTCCTGCCGGTTACAGTGCCGAGTCCTACCTGGATATGCTGGCGCGGCAAGCATTTACCAGCAAATACCCCAATCCCTCTCCACAACTAGTGCAAAGGCTGGACCACGAAATTAGTGTAATTAACCGTATGGGGTTTGCCGCTTACTTCTTAATAGTTCAGGATTTGGTCAATTGGGCCCGGGAAAACGGGGTACCGGTAGGTCCAGGTCGAGGTTCGGCTGCGGGTAGCCTGGTTTCTTATGTCCTGGGCATAACCACTATTGACCCTTTGAAATATGACCTGCTTTTTGAACGTTTTCTTAATCCGGAAAGGGTAAGTATGCCCGATATAGACATCGATTTTTGTTTTGAGAAACGGGATCGGGTCATAGAATACATAGTTAATCGCTATGGCGCTGACCGGGTAGCTCAAATTATAACTTTTGGAACTATGGCCGCGCGGGCGGCTATACGAGATGTAGGCCGGGCTCTGGATATACCTTATGGCGATGTAGACCGATTGGCGAAGATGATTCCCACAGAGCTGGGGGTAAGCATAGAACGGGCTCTGGAGATATCCCCTGAGCTTATGCAGGCTTATCAGAGCGATACTACCGCTCGAAAAATTATTGATATGGCCCGGGCGGTTGAAGGGATGCCCCGGCATGCGTCTATTCATGCGGCTGGAGTAGTAATTGGAAAAGAACCTTTAACTTCTATTCTGCCCTTGCAGAAAACCCCGGAAGGAAATGTAGTTACCCAGTTTACCAAGGAAACGGTTGAGGATATTGGCCTTTTAAAGATGGATATTCTGGGATTGAGGACTCTTACCGTTATTGACCGGGCTCTGGATATTATAGAAAAGACCAGGAAGATAAAAATTTATTTAGAAAACATACCCCTGGATGATGCAGCCGTCTACGAATTGCTGTCCCAGGGAGATACTATCGGGGTATTTCAACTGGAAAGTGACGGACTACGACGGATACTAAGAGAAATGAAACCCACCCGGTTTGAAGACCTGATAGCGGTCATTGCACTGTACCGGCCTGGCCCGCTGGGCAGTGGTATGGTAGAAGATTTTATAAACTGCAAGAATGGCTATCAAGAAATAGAGTACATTCATCCCCGGTTGGAAAACATATTAAAAGAGACCTACGGGGTTATATTATACCAGGAACAGGTTATGCGAGTAGCCAGCGATTTGGCTGGTTTTAGCATGGGCGAAGCTGATGTGCTGCGCCGGGCTATGGGCAAAAAGAAGCCCGAAGAGCTGGCTGCCCAGCGCGATAAATTTGTGCAGGGAGCGGCTCGATGTAATAGTATTGATGATAAAACCGCTACCCGGCTCTTTGATATAATGGAAAGCTTTGCTGGCTATGGGTTTAATAAAAGCCATTCCGCTGCTTATGCTATGATTTCTTATGAGACCGCCTATCTTAAGACCCACTATCCGGTGGAATACATGTGTGCTTTCTTAAGTAGTGTGATTGATAACCAGGATAGGGTAGTGTTCTACCTTAAAGAATGTCAGAAAATGCAGATTCAAGTGCTTCCTCCCGATATTAATGAAAGTTATGAAAACTTTACCGTGGCCGGGGGTAAAATCCGCTTTGGCCTGGGAGCCATTAAAAACGTAGGAATTAATGCTGTAAAAAACATAGTTGAAAGCCGTAAACAGGGTGCGTTTAACTCTCTGTTTGATTTCTGCCAGCGGGTTGATCTGGCCTCTATTAACAAACGGATGATAGAAAATTTAATCGTTGCAGGTTGTTTTGATTCTCTGGGCATAACCCGCAAGCAAGCCCTGTCAATAATGGATGAATGCATAGAATTGGCCGTGCAAATTAAGCAGACCCAGTCCAGCGGGCAGCTGTCCCTTTTTGGTGATGTCAGCAACATGGTTGAGGAACCACGACCCCGGATTAAGGGGGAATTGGAGAGTAAAGACCTGCTGAGCCGGGAAAAGGAGGTTCTGGGTTTTTACGTTTCCGCTAACCCGCTGGATGAATATCGGGATCTTTTACCTCTCCTTACCACCTGCTCGGTGGCTGATTTACAAGGAAATCTTAATGATACTTATGTCCGGGTAGCCGGAACGGTGATCAACTTGAGTCGCAAGGTTAGTCGGCGTGGAGACAGCTATGCTCGCTTTATTTTAGAAGACCTTAGCGGCAGGATGGAGGTGATGGTGTTTCCATCAGCTTATCGCCGAAATGCTGACAACCTTGAATCTGACCAGGCAGTGGTGATGGAAGGCTACCTGGATACCAGGGAGGAACAACCGAAAATCTCCCTGCGCCGGGTGCAACCTGTACCTGCAAATATTAAAGAGTTAAATATACGTATTGATGATGATAACGACACCAGTGATAAGAAGGATGCAATGTTAAAATTACTTAAAAAATATCCGGGGGAACAGGAAGTAATAATTCATCTACCGGGAAGACGAGTACTGGTACTTAACGATAATCTTAGAGTCGGGCCCCACATAGAGCTAAAGGATAAACTGGCTGTACTGTTTGGACGTGAAAATATCTGGTTTGCATAAAGAAGAACAACTAAAGAAGGGGGATTTGTGCATGAATGAAAACTATATGGGAGAAGATTATATTGTAGTTAAGGCACAGGAAAACGGGGTCACCCTGATAGGCCTGACCCGGGGCAGGGATACCAAGTTTCACCACACCGAAAAACTGGATCAGGGTGAAGTTATGATCCTTCAATTTACCGAACATACCTCAGCTATGAAAATCAGGGGACATGCCGAGATATATACCCGCTACGGCATAATAAAATCTGAAAGTCCCGGTAGTGGAGGAAAGCCGGGCAAGTAAGAGGAGGTTTATATTGACCAGGGTAGCATTGTTAACCAGTGGCGGTGATGCGCCGGGTATGAATGCCGCAATCAGGGCAGTAGTTAGATCAGCTATTTACCACCGCATAGAAGCATATGGCGTTTACCAGGGATTCGAAGGTTTGGTCAGTGGACACTTAAATCCTATGACCCTGGGTTCAGTCGCTGACATTATTCATCGCGGAGGAACCATACTACGGACTTCACGCTCTGCCGTTTTTATGAATGACGAAGGCCGCCAGCAGGCCTACGACCATTTGAAGAAGATGGGAATAGAACACCTGGTGATTATTGGCGGAAACGGTAGTCTCAAAGGTGGATATGAGTTTTCCCGAATGGGTATTAATGTTATAGGCATACCGGCAACCATAGACAATGATATTGTTTACACCCAGGCCATTGGTTTTGATAGTGCTGTAAATACTGCCCTGGAGGCCATTAATCGTATCCGCGATACTGCAACCAGTCATGGTCGGGTATTCATAATAGAGGTAATGGGAAGGGACTGTGGAGAGATTGCCCTTCATGCCGGTGTGGCCGGAGGGGCAGAGTCTATTCTCATACCGGAAATAGCTCCGGATTTAAATCAGGTGGTGGATAAGATAAACCGGGGGACCGAGCGGGGTAAATTGCACAGTATAATAGTAGTGGCAGAAGGTGTCTACCCGGTTATGGAGCTAAAGGAAGAAATCGAAAAGCGTACTGGCCATGATACCCGGGTGAGCATCCTGGGACATACCCAGCGGGGAGGAACCCCCAGTGCGGTGGATCGTATTATAGCTTCATACATGGGCAAGGCTGCCATTGATTGCATAATAGAAAACCAGAAAAATGTAATGATGGCCTATCACGAAGATAAAATTCACCCGATTCCACTGGCGGAAATTGTTAACGGTAATAAAACCCCGGAACTGGATATGTTTGAAATCGCCCGTATGTTATCGATATAATTAGGAATTACGGTGCTGGCAGCGTATGGTATTTTTCTTTATCACATTCCTGGCTACTATCCGTAAGGGGACAAAATACCATGGAGGTTAATGATACATTTTTTCCTTAGACCAAATTGTTTCACGTGAAACATTTGAAGTTAACATTTTTGATCTGGAAGGAAGCTGTTGGTAGTAAGGATTGGCACCTGGCTGGTTGTCAGGGAGTCAAGAGTTTGGGATGGCCCGTGCACATAAATTTTAAGTTTGGAGGTGGGAGTACTTGAGGAAAACTAAAATTATTTGTACTATAGGCCCGGCCAGTGAAAAAGTGGAGACTTTGGTACAGATGATTGAGGCTGGTATGAATGTGGCCCGCCTGAACTTTTCCCATGGCAATTATGAAGATCATCGGCAAAGAATACAGGCTATACGCGAAGCCGCCCATGCCTGTGGTAAACCGGTAGCTATAATGCTTGATACCAGAGGGCCAGAGATTAGAACCGGAAAACTGAAGGCTGGCCCAGTTTTGCTTAAGACAGGTCAGCGCTTTGTACTTACCACCCGGGAAATAGTTGGAGATGAGAACGAAGTGATGATTAACTATTCCCACCTTCCCCAGGAGGTAACAACAGGAACCAGTATTCTTTTATCAGATGGGCTTATCAATCTTCGGGTAGAAGAAAGCAATCATGCCGACATAGTCTGTCGGGTTATTAACGGGGGGGAATTGGGGGAGCGAAAAGGAGTTAATGTGCCCGGGGTAAGAATAGCGCTCCCTTTTTTAAGTGAAAAGGATATTGATGATATCAACTTTGGTATAGATAACGAAGTAGACTTTATTGCTGCCTCCTTTGTAAGAACTGCGGAGGATGTAATTGATATCAGGCGCATTCTCGAACAAAGGAGGGCAGATATTGATATAATTGCCAAAATCGAGAGCCAGGAAGGGGTTGATAACCTGGCTGAGATTATCCGGGTAGCCGAGGGAGTGATGGTAGCCCGCGGTGACCTGGGAGTAGAGATAGCAGTTGAAGAAGTACCATTGGTGCAAAAAACCATTGTTGAAGATTGTAGCCAGATGGGAAAGATGGTTATAATCGCAACTCAAATGCTGGAATCTATGATAAATAATCCCCGTCCCACCCGGGCCGAGGTTTCCGATGTGGCCAACGCTATCTTTGAAGGTACTGATGCCATCATGCTATCAGGGGAAAGCGCTGCCGGCAAATATCCGGTCGAAGTAGTACAAACTATGGCTCGTATAGCTGCCCGGGCGGAAGAAACTTTACCTTACTCCGATATCCTGCGCCAGAAAAGGCCTCAGCGTACTGCTTCAGTTACTGATGCTATCAGCTATGCTACCTGTACAGCGGCTCTAAATTTGGGCGCATCAGCCATTATTACTGCTACCCGTACCGGGTCTACCGCCAAAATGGCAGCAAAATATAGGCCCCAGGCTCAGATTATAGCAGCTACCCATGAACATAAAATAATGCGCAAATTGACTTTGGTGTGGGGAGTGCAACCAGTTCTTATTAAAGAAACCGAAGGAACTGATGAACTCTTCGCCGAATCGATTAAAACAGCGTTACAAAGTGGTTATATAAATAACGGTGACCTGATAGTCTTAACTGCTGGTATCCCTTCGGGAAAATCCGGTGGAACTAATATGTTAAAGGTTGAAACGGTGGGAGAAATCTTAATCCAGGGCATGGGTATAGGTACCCGCCCGGTTAGTGGCCCAGTAAAACTAGTTATGCATGCCAGAGATATAGAAAAAATTGAAGCCGGGGATATTTTAGTTACAGGAAATGCTGATAGTAACCTGGCCCCTTACCTGAACTTGATTGCAGGCCTTATTGCCGAAGAAGGTGGTCTCACCTCCAATGCCGCCATTATGGGTTTAAATGCCGATATTCCAGTAATAGTAGGCGCCCGTGATGCCACTACTATTTTGGAGAACGGAATGATAGTGACCCTGGATACACCCCGTGGTAGGGTTTATCGTGGACTTGCCCGGGTACGATAGTTAGTCAGAAAATAGGCTCTAATAACAAAGCTGTCTTGTCAATAAAGCTTAACGTGATTAATTGTCTAGGAGTTACGATTAAGGGGTTAGGGGTGAGGATAACTGACTCTACCAACCCAATACACCTATTTCCGTTCATGGTTGCGTGCCCTTTAAGGTACATCCGCCAGACCTTACGGGTTTATGTTCAGGTAAATTCAAGAATATGGAAATCGGATAAATAAAAGGGGGATAAAATTTATCCCCCTAAATTTTTTAACTTATAATCCTACTGTTGTAGCAGGAGAATACAGTGTAGAATAAATCCTGCCTGGTATGTATGAATTGTACCAAACAGTTGTGAGTGGTTTATTCTTTCACACCCGCCCGGTTCAGTAGAAAAAATAAGCTTGGCTACTATTAAAAATTATTGGCCCTTAAATTCAGCTCTCCGGTTTTCCAAGAATGCTGACATACCTTCCTTCTGATCCTCACCGGAAAATAGCAGTGACCAGCCAATTTGTTCGAAGCGGCAACCAGACTTGATATCCATATTCATGGAATTATTAAGTGATTGTTTTGCTTCTCTTAGAGCCAGCGGAGATTTACGGGCAAGTTTTCTGGCCATCTTTTTGGCAGTATCCATAACCTCAGCAGCAGGTACTACCATATTGGCTATTCCGATTTTGTCTGCGGTAGCAGCATCGAAGAAATCACCGGTAAACACATATTGCTTGGCTATACCCAGCGGAGTCTGGCGGGGCATTCTCTGGGTTGCGCCGCCACCGGGATATATACCCAGGTTAATTTCCGGTAATCCCAGAGTAGCGTTGTCAGCAATTATACGAATATCACAGGCCAGGGCAATTTCCAAGCCTCCACCCAGTGCCAAACCATTAACAGCGGCAATTGCCGGCTTATGGTTGTCTTCAACCGCGAAAACTCCCTTATGAACCTTGTCCAGGAAGTTCCGGGCCTGGAAAGCATTATAGCTGGCTACCGCTTTCAGGTCAGCTCCGGCAGCGAAGCAATTCTCGTTACCGGTATAAATCATAACTTTTACTTCCGGATCCTCGTGGCAGCCCGCAGCAATTTCATAAATCTCATCAAGAAACTGAACATTAACCGCATTAAATGCCTTGGGACGATTGAACTGGATGATTGCTATACCGGGATCCTCAAATGATAACAACATTGTTTTATACTCTTTATCTCTATATGACATGAATAAACCCCCTTAAACTGTCTAATCTATACTCGCTACTGCCAGTAATGACTATTTCTTGCTGTAATCATACCAGCCTCTGCCTGTCTTTCTTCCTAACCAACCAGCGCGAACATACTGTTTGATGGGAGGTGCGGGACGATATTTGGGATCACCGGTCTCTTCAAACAGGGTGTTAGCCACTGCCAGGGCAATATCGATACCAACCATGTCGCAGAGAGTGAAGGGACCCATGGGCCAGCCAGCACCCATTTTCATAGCTTTATCGATATCTTCTATAGTTGCCAATCCTTCATGCAGGATAAAGGCAGCTTCGTTCATACCAGGTATCAGAATTCTGTTTACTACGAATCCGGGGCCCTCTTTTACCTTAATCGGCTTTTTGCCAATAGCTTTGGAAAGTTCCATAACTGCATCTACTACTTCGGGTGCGGTCTGAACGCAAGGAATAACTTCAATTAGTGGCATAACCATAGCCGGATTGAAGAAGTGCATACCAATAACATTTTCCGGTTTCTTATAAACAGCAGCAATTTCAGTAATGGACAGAGAAGAGGTGTTGGTAGCAACAATAATATCATCGCCTAAAATGTTTGACAGTTTGCCATATACATCTTTCTTGATGTCCATTCTTTCCATTACAGTTTCAATTACAAAATCAACATCTGCTATATCTGCCAGGTTAGCTGTTCCAGTAATATTACCAGTTACAAAATCTTTGGCGCCGGCGGGAGCCTGACCTTTTTCTTCAGCTTTTGCGAGACCTTTGCCGATTCTAGCTATGGTTTTGTCAACGATTTCCTGGGTTAAATCATAAAGCACTACCTTTTTTCCTGCTCCGGCTACTGCCCAGGCAATACCCATACCCATAGTACCTGCACCGAGTACTGCAATTTTATTAATTTCCATCTTAAAGTAACCCCCTTAATATATCTTTCTTATCTAAGCACAACGAATCTAGAACAAACATGGGTCAACTTAAATTGTTTACAATCACCTCCCTCACAATTAGTTAGACTCTGGTGTCTTGCCATAATTTATGCAATTATTGTACCACCGCGGAAAAAAGCTATAAAAAGCCACGCTTCCTCAACTCTCAGGTCGATTCAAACGTTTATGCCGTTTCTAGCCTCGCCGGGCTATGTGTCGCAATAAAGCGACAACATTAGAAAGAAGCCTGACTTTTAACTGATTGCCGGGTGAAACACTAGAGCCACACTGTCGCATAAAAGAGACATCTCTTATAGAGTGCGAATATTGTATTTATTTATTTTTCGGTAAAGTACCGAACGGTGAATATTCAGGGCCTGAGCCGTTCTGGTTTTATTTCCATCAAAGTTTTTCAGAGTAGCAATTATGAGTTCCCTTTCACGTTGCTCCAGCAAGGTTTCCAAAGACCCATGGGAATTAGGTATTGGTAATTCTGGAACCTTATCTAACTTAATATGCTGGGGTATGTGCTCCAGAGTAATGGTATTGCCCTCACAGAAATTAATAGCCCGCTCCAAAGTGTTTTCTAATTCCCGTATATTTCCGGGCCAATCATAACGGCAAAAGCATTCGATTACTTCATTGCTAATCTTGTTAACCCGAGTTCCCAATTCCTGATTAATACGTTGTAATAAAACTGAACTGATAAGAGGGATGTCATCTATTCGCATCCGTAAAGGAGGCAGGTTAAGAATTATAACATTTAAACGATAAAATAAATCTTCACGAAACTTATTCTCTGCTACCAGCTTATGCAGGTCCTGATTGGTGGCGGCAATTACCCGTACATTAACCCTGGTGGTATGAATACTTCCCACTCGTTCGACTTCTTTTTCCTGTAACACTCTTAACAGTTTGGCTTGCATGGAAAGAGACATGTCCCCAATTTCGTCCAGGAAAATGGTGCCGTGGTTGGCCAGCTCAAACTTCCCCGGTTTCCCCTCTTTACGAGCCCCGGTAAAAGCTCCTTCCGAATAGCCAAAAAGCTCAGATTCCAAAAGGGTTTCCGGTACTGCAGCGCAGTTTATTTTTATAAACGGGCCTTTGCGGCGTGGGCTAATGTTATGAATAGCATGGGCAAATATTTCTTTACCAGTTCCGCTTTCTCCCGTTATTAAGACCGTTGAAGTAGTGCGGGCAGCCCTGGCGGCAAGCTCTTTTTGTTCCAGTAATTCTTTATTAGACCCTATAATATTATTCAAATAATACTGGGCGGTCCCATGCTTATACTGCTCCACCATTTGTCCCCAGGTCCGTTCCTGGCGATAAGCAGGAATACCTTTAACAATTATGCCTACAGTCCGGTTATAACGTATTACCGGGAGAAAAACCAGTTCAAATAAACTCCCCCGAGCATTAATTACTTCCCCGGATATAGGTTTAGCTTTACTCATAGTATCCTGCAGGCTTGTACCAGGAATAAGCGAGACCAGTTCATCATACAGTTCGTTTTTAGAGTTGCACTTAAAAAAACGGAAACAAACATCATTAGCATAAACCAGGCGCAAGTTATCGTTGAATACCACAATTCCTTCATAAGGGGTCTGCAATAGAGAATCTAGCTGGTTTTCCTCCATGCTATAACTATTGCGAAGTATGGCATAGGCGGCAAACTCTCCCGGGGCTAGTTCCAGCAAACCTTTAATAACAACAACTTCATCACCATTTATAAACTTTTTATCTTTTACCAGCCGCTGCTGGTTTTTAATCATAGTTTCTAAATTAAGGCTGGGTTTGAGTGTATCTACGTGTTGGCCAATAATATCTTCTGCGTCGATATGGTAGATTTTTTCTGCATGTTCATTGAAGAATATAACTTGTAAAGAAGTGTCGGTAATTAAAATGCCCTCATCTATGTTTTGCAGAATAGGATAAAGAAGAAATTCTTTTGAGTGAAGCTCTAGATTTAAGGACATTTCTATTCACCCTTCCTCCCTTTATCTTAACACAAACTTTATCACATAAAACAATTTTATTCAGAAGAGGGTTGTAATAGTATTTTTTATAAGAAAAAGAAAGAGTGCCAACTCTTTCTTTTTTGCAATTAACCGTTAGCCATTTGAGCCGCCCTTTGGCGGGTAACCTCATAAATAATGGCATTTAAAGTATACGAATCCAGGGTGCCGGTAGGGGGAAGGGATTTATCCTTCTGAAAGTTACGAATAAACGTACTGTAATCGCCATTTTTAGTAGCACCCAGGCTGACCAGCATATCAACCACCTGTTGTTTTTCCTCCCCACTTAAAACCAGGTAACCCTGGTCGGTTGTAGAAGTTGCAGGCCTGACTACGGCAACTGTTTTTGTCTCATTATCAGTATTTTGATTTGGTTTACTCCCGGAATTAATAGCTTCGTTTTTAACGCTAGCACTATGCTCATTCGAGTTTGAAGTTGAAGCCTGCTGCCGGGCAGACTCTGCCTGGCTGATATTTTCTTGAGCTTGTTTTTCTATATAATGAAAGTTACTTATAAGGCCAATAGTTGCTCCGGTAACAATTGTAGCAGCTAATACCAAAATAAGAAAGAAGAGATATTCTTTTTTCATAAAATTATCCCTCCTTAGACTAATTTGCCTTAATTTTAAAATATTAAAAACATTTAAGCAAGCGGAGAGTACTATATGAGTACCTGCATAGTTAAAAATGTGCCTATAAAAAACCAAAGTGCTTGTAGAAACAAACAACAAACAGTAATGCTTTGGCAAAAAAATGTATAATTCTGCCCATTGACTTGCCCCCTATATCATGAGAATATCTCATAGTTTTAAGTAGACAATTTGCCGCACTTTTATACCCCAGCGTTTTGAAGAAATGGGCTGTAAACGTATTGGCCTGATTACCGATGAAGGACTGGTTAAGGCTGGTATAGTTGATCAGGTTTTAGAAATATTTGAGGTACAGGGCCAACCTCCAATCGTTGGCATCTATGACCAGATTGAACCTGATGCGGTAATGAGAATAATTAACGATTGTGCTCGTTGGTGCCGTGAAAATGCGGTTGATGGTCTGCTTGCAGTAGGCGGCGGCAGTGTATTGGATTCAGTCAAAGGAGTTAAAG
>Ga0255342_1004028_pt1 | contig 15493 bp, 6 predicted proteins | sample wastewater_treat_3_FD_192416 | JGI IMG/M metagenome (GOLD analysis project Ga0255342, IMG submission 192416) | Wastewater microbial communities from Lulu Island WWTP, Vancouver, Canada - plant14 | ecosystem: Engineered > WWTP > Wastewater > Unclassified | place: Canada: Vancouver, British...
CAGTGGACGCGCCCGGTGTGCGCACGGTGATAGCGGCGGCCGCGATGGCCACCCAGAAGAAGCTCGGGATCGTCGCCGGCACGCAGCGGCGGCACCAGAACGCCTACGTCGAGACCATCAAGCGCCTGCACGCAGGCGCCATCGGCGACATCGTCGCGGCGCAGTGCTACTGGAATCAGGGCGGGCTGTGGATGCACAAGCGGCAGGAGGCGTGGAGCGATATGGAGTGGCAGCTTCGGAACTGGCTGTACTTCACCTGGCTTTCCGGCGACCACATCGTCGAGCAGCATCTGCACAACATTGACGTCATCAACTGGGTGATGAAGGGGCATCCGGTGAAGGCGATGGGGATGGGCGGACGCGAAGTGCGCACAAGCCCGGACTACGGTCACATCTTCGATCACTTTGCCGTTGAGTATGAATATGAGAACGGCGCGCGGCTGATGAGCATGTGCAGGCAGATCGACGGCTGCGCGAACAACGTCTCGGAGCATGTGATCGGGACGAAGGGCGACGCGAACCCGGGCGGATACATCGGCGGCGCGCAGAAGTGGCGCTACGAGGGCCCGGGCAACAACCCGTACGTTCAGGAGCACACCGACCTGGTGGCGAGCATCCGGGCGGGCAAGCCTCTCAACGAGGGCAAGTCGGTGGCGGAGAGTACGCTGACGGCGATTATGGGCCGGATGTCGGCGTATACGGGCAAGGAGATCACCTGGGATCAGGCGCTGAACTCGAAGGAGAACCTGATACCGTTCAAGCTGGAGTTCGGCCCGCTTCCAACGCCGCCCGTGGCGGTGCCCGGTCAGACTCAACTCATATAGAACAGAGGCAGACACAATGAAGATGGACAGGAGAACACTGCTGGTGAGCGGAGCGGCGGCTGGCGCAGGGCTTGCGGCGTCTTCGCGCCTGAGCGCGGCGACATCGCCCCTGAAGGGCAAGGGCAAGCCGCAGCTCAAGATATCGAGCCAGGAAGGGATCATCCCCGGCAAAGACCTGCCCGAGAAGCTGGCGAACATGGAGCAGTGGGGCTTCGACGGCATCGAGATCGGCGGCGGCGGCCTGGCGGGGCGGGTATCGGAGATACAGAAGGCGCTTGCGAACTCGAAGATCAAGCTGAGCGCGATCTGCGCGGGGTTCCAGGGCGTCCCGATCTCGCACGATGCGGCCGAGCGTAAGAAGGCCGCGGACACGATGAAGGAGATTCTGACCGCGGCGGGAGAACTGGGCGCGGTGGGGCTCATCTTCGTGCCGGCCTTCAACGGGCAGACGAACCTGAGCTGGATCGACGGCCGCAAGGTGCTGCTCGAATGGGCGCCGGAAGTGGCCGACCACGCCCAGAAGTGCGGGACGACCCTGCTTATGGAGCCGCTGAACCGGGGCGAGACCTGGTATCTGCGCCAGTGCGCGGACGCAGCGTCCATTGTGAGGGACGCTAACCATCCCGGCCTGCGAATGATGGGCGACTTCTATCACATGTACATCGAGGAAACGAACGACATGGGCGCGTTTCTCTCGGCGGGCGACTACCTGCGCCATGTGCATCTCGCCTCGATCAAGCGAAAGCTGCCGGGACAGGACGAGCGGGACTACACGAACGGGTTCGCCGGGCTGAAGATGATCGGCTACCAGGACTTCTGCAGTTTCGAGTGCGGAGTTCTGGGCGAGCGCGAGGTGGAGATTCCCAAATCGGTCAAGTTCCTTCGGAATCAGTGGAAGAAGGCCTGACGGGCATCGCGATTGTCTGAACGACGGAGGGCGCCGAAAGGCGCCCTCCGCTGCTTGTGGCGGGCAGGTGTTGGCGGGCGGCGCCGGGAAGTAAGGTGGCATGAAAGATTTCACACAGGAGTTCCGGGAGCACGCCCGGTCGGCCGGGGTGGACCTGCTCGGCATCGCGCCCATAGACCGCTTCGAAGGGCTTGCGAAAGAGAAGCACCCCTGCAGCATCTTCCCGGAGACGCGCTCGGTGGTCGTGGTCGGCAAGAGGGTGACGCGCGGGGCGCTTCGAGGCATCGAGGAAGGGACGCAGTTCGATCTGTATCAGAAGTTCGGGCGCGACTACCTCAACAACCGGACGCTCGCGATGTGCACGTTCAGGTGCGCCGAGTTTCTGGAAGACCGCGGATGGGAGGCGGTTCCGCTGCCGAATCTTCCGCCGCAGGTTCCACCCCTTGGCGTGCCCGTTCGGCCGGGACAGGCCGCGCCGAACGTGATGCTCGACTTCGATGACGCCGCCGTGCGCGCGGGCGTGGGAGAGATCGGCCTGTGCGGACTGCTTCTGACGCCTCAGTTCGGGCCACGCCAGCGGATTCAACTGGTGCTGACAGAGGCCGAACTCGAGCCTGATGCGCTGCTGCGGGAGCCGGTCTGCGACAGATGCATCGAGCAGCGGCGGGTCTGCCCTCTGGACGCCATAGACCCCGCGAACACTTCCGCGTTCAGCATCTGCGGCAAGGAGATGCCCGTCGCGCGCATTGACGACGCGAAGTGCAGGGACTGCAAGAACGGCGCATTCCCCAACCCGTGGCATTCGTCCGGCAAGCCCGACCGGATGGCGGCGCTCTGTACGCGGAGCTGCATCCAGCACCTGGAAAAGACGGGCCGCATTCGCAACACTTTTCGCAATCCGTTTCGCACTCGGGACCCGTGGGCGGTGGTGACGGTCGAGAAAGTGATCGAGGAGCCTCTCAGTGACGCTGACTAAGGGACGCCTGCAGGAGTTCGCCCGGTCCGCCGGGCTCGATCTGTTCGGGGTCGCAAACATCGAGCGCTTCCAGAACGCTCCGGCGCGGATGAGCCCGCAGTCCATATTCCCTGCGGCCAGGTCGGTGATTGTCGTCGGCAAGCGCATTTTGCGCGGCGGCTGGCGCGGAGTGGAAGAGGGCACCTACTGGCCGGGATACACGTACTTCGACTATCACGGGTTGCTGAACAGCTTCTTCATACCGCACGGGCTGTACGAGCTTGCCTGCTTTATGGAGGATTACGGCTGGGAAGCCGTGCCGTACTACCCCGGCGTGCCGGAGTCGCAGCCGCCGCCGGAGCCTTTGCGCAAGGGCGGCGTGGCCGCCGACGTCCATCTGGCCATTCGCATCGCGGGGGTAGCGGCCGGCATCGGTGAGATAGGCTGGTCGAAGGTGTTTCTGACGCGCAAGTACGGGCCGCGGCAGAGACTGGCGGCCATCATCACCGACATGCCATTGGAGCCGGACCCGCTGCCGGAGCCCCGCAGCATCTGCGACCGCTGCATGCAGTGCGTCCGGGGCTGCCCGGGCGCGATCCCGCACATGAAGGAAGGACGGACGGTCAGCATTCAGATCGAGGACAAAGTCTATGAGTGGGCGGACGTGGACATGGGCAAGTGCACGCTGATGTATCACGGCGGCGATCCGAGGGTGTCCCCGTTCATTCATCGTGACCTGCCGGGCTACCGCTTCGACGTCACCGAGCAGGAGATATCGGAGGAGACCGCCTACAAGTTGGCCTGGCCGATGTCAACCGGGCGGTGGCGCAAGACCGAAGAACACCCGTCGGGGTTTATCATCGAGGGGCATGCGCTGCTCTCGCTCTGGGGAATCGGCGAGGACGAAGGCTCGAGTTACGGCATCGAGGGCTCACGCGGCTGCATGCGAAGCTGCTTCGACCACATGGAGCGCGCGGGCCGGGTGGAGCAGACGTACCACTCCGGCCCCTTCATCCGCCGTCCCCGCTGGATGCTCCCCTCGAAGGTGGAGAAGAGCGGGCAAGACTGACCTTGCGCCCGGCGAACCGCCGGGCGCGGCTTACCCGCTCACCGTCACCTTGACCGCGGCGCCGTCATCCGACGGGCAGGGCCCGTTCGACTCCCAGCGCGGATAGTAGCTCGTTGTCGCGGCGGGACTCACCACAAGGCTGAGGCCCGTTCCCGCGTGCGTTCCCGTTCCGTTCGGCCCGGTGTACCAATGCAGTTCGCCCGCCGCTCCTCCGAAGCCGCCGTTTGCGGTGATCGTCGCGCTGCCTCCGGGAGCAATGGTGGTGGACCCGCCGGTGGACGTCGGGGCCTGCGGCCGCACTCGCACGAGATCAATGCGCGCCGTCGTGTCGCCGCCATTGGAGCCCACGCGCAGCATCACGGTCATCTTGCCGGTTGCCCCCGCCGTGAAGCTGATTCCCTTGTTGCGCCACTCTCCGGCGCTGCCGATTCCGTCCGAGGCAATGTCCGGCGTTAGAGCGCCGGTCAGGCTCACGCCGAGCTGCACCACCGCCCCGCTGGTCACTTCCCTGCGGTGCCACATGCTGGCGGTGTAGTTGCGGCCGGGCTGGACATTCAGCTTCTGGTATATCCATGAGCTGAACTGGTCTCCGGCTATGGGGTCGAGTACTCTCTGGCTGCTCGTTCCTTCGTAGCGGATGCTGGTGTCCTGGCTGAACGTGCCAAGGCTCCCGATACGCGTCCAGTGGTTGCCCACACCGGCGGTGAAACCGCCCTCGAAGTCGCCGTTCTCGACGCAATAGCGAGGGACAGTGGTGGCAGTGAGTTGAGTGCGGGTGGAAACTCCGCAGGAGTTGAACGCTTCGACATACCTGGCGGCCGATGTGCCGGGATCGAAGCCGGTCTCGGTGTGCGAGGTTTCGGTGAGGTCGCCTCCGATCTGCGTGCCGCCGCTCGGCGCCATGAAGAGCCGGTACCCGTCCGCGCCGTCAGAAGCGGACCACCGCCAGGTTATGGCCGAGGTGGTCGTGAGGGCGCTGAGCGCGGCGGGCGGCGGCGGACCGGTCGAAACTGTAAGGGACACGTTCACGGATGTTCTGGAGCCGAAGTCGTTGGTGACTACGCAGTTGTAATCGGTGGCGGCGTCGGCGGCGCTGACGCCAGAGATGGTCAAGCGGTCCGTCGCCGCGCCTGAGATGCGGTCGCCGTCCTCGAGTTCTGACGTCCCCTTCCGCCACCGGAAGCTGAGGGGCGTGCTTCCTCCCGCGCTGATGGTGAACGTGGCCGTGCCGCCCGGGCACACGCTCTGGCTGACGGGCTGGATATCAATATGCGGAGGCGTGTTGGGCGGGGCCTCCGGGTCGGCGAGTTTCACCACGGCAGACGCGTCGGAGAGGTAGAGGGCGCGCCAGTTGTGGGAACGCTCGTAGTAGGTGCTGACCATGCCGTCCGCCCGGACAAGCGTCCCGAGCGCGGGTTTGGGGGCGGCGGGGTCGGCGCAGACGACACGCACGCCAATATGCCCCGAGCCGTCATTGCACCCAGCGCCGTCGTCGATGTAGAAGAAATCGCTGCCCACATACCGGACCCAACCCGCAATGCGCGCAAACAGGCCCATGGTGTTCAGCCCGGTGGCGGCAACGGGCTCAGCCGCGCCAGGGAGCATTTCCATCACGGCGGGCTGCTGTCCGGCTGCGCCTCCACCCAGCGCGCATGTTTTCAGCCTGAGCGGGACGGCGCTGTGCGCCGCTCCTGCGGCCTGCAGGATGTCGGCATTGACGACAAGCTCTCCGTTGCTGAGGCTCACCATTCCGATGAGCGCCACGGGCCCCGGGGCAGGGATAGCGGCGGGCGAGCTAACCCTGATTCCCGCCGCGCGGTCCGCCTGCTGCACAAAGCAGGTGGCGCCATTTGCACCGCTCACGAGGTCGCCGTAAAGCCGGACAATCGCGCCCGGGCCAAGACGCCGGGCATCCGGAATGCTGATAGCCGGGATGGGGTTGTAGGCGAGGTTCGGAGTGCATCCGCAGTCGGACGCGACGCGCAGCATGCCCGGGTTGGCCGTGCCATCTTCGCCGTAGATGCAGCGCTGCATCTTTGCTACCACGTTCGATACGCTCCCTGACTCGCCGTTGACGGCCAGGCTCCAGTTCTGCACGGCCGCGATGGACTGCTTCAGGCCGTTGATGTACACCCCGAACCAGTAGCGCGCGGTCTCGCGGTTGGCCGCGCTGACGGTTCCATTCACCACGAGACCTTTGAGCTTATAGAGCGCTCTCAGCGAGTTCACGAGGCCGTCAATATAGACGCTCTCGTAGAAGTACTCATCGCTGCCCATCTGCTCGGCCAGCCTGAGGGCTTTGGCTGCGAGCACCACACCGCCTTCGAGTTGCGCGACCGACTTGAACTCGCCCCACGGCCCCCGGAATCCCGGGTAGGCCTCGCCAAGCGCCGGAAGTTTTCCCGTCCGCAGTTTGTCCGCCACATAACCGGGGAAGTACCTTCCGTCGCACGTCGGCCACTCCGAGCCGTTGAGGTCGAACTCCAGCTTGCCGACCGCTTCCGCCCATTCCGCGAACATTTCGGGGTCGGGCAGGCCCTTGCGCACGGCGTGCGACAGCGCGAACTCGCGTGTGCTGCGCCCGTTCAGGTTCCACGAGAACTCGGCGGCCGCTTCGACGTTGTATCCGACGAACTTGACGAGCGGCGCGGGTGTCGCGTAGCCGATGTATCCGCTCATCCCCTTCTCGACGAATTCGGTCATCCGGTATTTTGCGAACTCGGCGCTCTGGAATGGCTGGGGCGCGCCTATGGAGGCAAGACTCGGGCAGACGCCCGCATAGCGCCCGCTGGCGGCGTAGTTGGCCGTGTCGCGGCTGACGATGCCCGTCTTGCCGGATGTGTAGGTGTAGAGGCTGTGGTAATACCAGACCTTGACCTCGGGCGGCAGAGAGGCGAAGACCGCGCCGTTGCTCGCTTCGGTCTCCTCGGACGTAAGTATGCGCAGGCCGATGGGGACGCCCATGCGCTGCTTCGCCTGCTGCCACGCCGCGACGATGGTGTTTGCTTCCAGAACGTCGCGGTTCCACTGCGAGCACTGAGCGCACTGGCACCCGCCCGCGCCGTGCAGGTTCTCGGTCATCCAGACGTCCACTTCCTCGACGAACGGCAGGCTGCGAAGCTCCACGATCCAGTCGGCGAGCACATTGATGAACTCGGGCTGTGAGTAGCAGATGGCGCCGTACTGGCCTCCGACTCCGATGAGCTGCGGATAGTAGGTGAACAGCCCGCTCGCCCACACCTGCTCGAGATGCAGCACCACGGGAACCGGCTTCAGGCCATAGTACGGCCCCTCCGTGACCATCGGCTCACGGCCCTCCTTGAGCGAGGAGTGGCCGGCGCCGTCGGAGGAAACGCTGCGCGCGGATATCTGCTCGCCGATGTTCATCTTCCGGTCGGCCAGCCATCGCAGCCAGGCGAAGTGATCGGACCCCCACAGGCCGCGGTCGGTGATGTCCGGCCAGTCGGTCATCTCGATGAGTGGAATGCGGGCGGCAGTTTCGGACGCATACGGCGCGATAAGCTGCTGAAGCGTCTTGGCCCCGTAGTAGAGCCCGCGCGGCTGCAGCGCGATGATTCGCAAGCCCGCATCACCCGGCTCGACAGTGATCTTCGATGCCTGCTCGGAGTTCTTGAGCGCCTCGAGGGGCTGCGACTCTTCCCCGCCAAGGACGAGAGTGATGGTGAAAGCGGGCGACGGCGGGTTCGGCGCGTTTTCGGCAAGGTGCAGCGTCTCACGAAGCTCTTTGCTGGCCTGGAGCGCAACGATGTCTGTTGAAGCCGCCGGCACGATGGCGATCTGCGCGGGAGCGACAGTGACCGCGGAACCGATGGTGATGGTTTTAGGCAGCGGGACGGTGTAGCGCAGCCATGCCGCGGCCTCGTCCGGGCTGACGGGTTCCACAACGGCTGATGCCACAATCGCGAGAGACGCGAACAGGACGGCGAAGAACAGGACCAGGGCTGTCTGACGATTCACGATGACCTTCCTTGTGGCACTTGCGCCGGCGTGGAGCACGCGGTACTCAGGGTTCTCAGGCAAAGTGCCGTGTTCAGGGTACGGCATCCGCGGCGGGGGTGTCAAGTTCAGACCGACAACAGTGTTGTTGGTCTGAGATTCTGTCACCCGTCTGTTGTAACGATGGGGGGGTGCGATTGCGCACCCCCCCGACATTCTCCGGGGACGTTGGTCCCGACAGGCCGCAAGGGGGACACATGGCCCGGGAGAACGACCCGCGCGTGAGGCATCTCACGCGCGATCAGCGTTGTTGTTTGATGGTGTTTCGCATTTGAGGGTTGGGCCCTGAAACTTCCGAATCACCCACGACGCCTGGCTCCAACGCCAGAAAACCCCGAAACACCCAAGGGTACCCGCGGACTCAGCCCTCGGAGCGCACCAACCGGAACCCGAAGTAGTCGTACCAGTAGGCCGGGAGGAAGTAGGCGCCGCGGTAGGCGCTGCGGTAGTAGTCGTCGTAGGAGTCCCAGCCACCGCCGCGCAGAACCCGATAGCTGCCGCTCGATGGCCCCGGAGGATCCGTGGTAGGGCTCACAGAATAGTAGCTGCTGCTGTACCAGTCCCGGCACCACTCCCAAGCGTTCCCAGCCATGTCCTGAAGGCCATACGGACTCGCACCCAGCGGGTAACTCCCGACAGGAGCCGTCTGATACCGCTGGTCGCCACCCCCCGCCGGGTTCGTGTCATACCAGTTGTTGCACTTCTCAGCGTCCCAGATGTTCGCCCACGGATACACGTGCGGATAACTCCCCGTCCAACGCGCCGCCTTCTCCCACTGAGCCTCCGTTGGAAGATGGCCCCCGGCCCAGTTGCAGTACGCCGCCGCCTCATAATACGACACACCCACAACCGGGTGAGAGTCCGTCTGCACAAATGGATCGCCGCCATACCAGTCCTGATCCGCAGCCCAGTAGCGCGGCTCCGTCCGGCTGTTCGACACCTTCCAACTCCACCCGGCACTCGTCCAGTACGCAGGGCTGCTGTAGCCGCCCGCCTCCATGAACCGCCGATACTCGCCCCGCGTTACCTCATACTTGCCGATCCAGTAACCCGAGAGATACACAGAATGCTGGGGAAGCTCGTCTGGATACGAATAGCCCTCGCTGCTGTTATTGCCCATCAGGAAAGAACCCGCAGGGATGTAGACCATCTCGGTCGCCGCAGGGCCGGCGTAGTTCGTCACCTCCCCAGTCACCGTCAGCACGCTGCCATCCCAGTCGCCCGTAACGACGAGGAAGTCGGACACAGCCGCCGTGGCTCCCACGACCGTGATCTCGCCGCTGCCGTCGTTCAGCTTCAGGGGCGAGGCGGACATGACGCGGCCGGCCACCTTGATGGGGTTCGGCGGGGCCGGGAAGTACTGAAGGTGCGAGACGCGGACCACATAGGAGCCCTGAACAGGCAGAACGAGCGCAAGCAACACAAACGCAAGCAGCAGCTTCTTCATTCGTAGTTCCTCCCTTTGCGGCTCCGAAGCGAACGCCAAGGCGGAGCGCACGGTCGAAGTATTGCGCGCCGCCCGGCTGGTGTCAAGAAGCTGCGGGAACACTGCGGCAGAAACGCTCACAAGGGGCTGTGCTCCGGGCCTCGCGCCCGTCCAGCGCAGCCGCCAGCCCGGTCCCCCCGATGCTCAAGGTGTGACGACGGTAATTACGCCCATCTGGTCCCAGCCGTCCTTGCCGCCCCTGTCGTCCATCGTGTACATCCACGCTTTGAACTGGCGGCCGGCGGCGTAGGGTTTGAACCGCAGATCGGACCGCACTTCGAGCTGGCCCCCGTTCATCGTGGCGGTGCTGGCGGCGCAGTTGACAGTCACGAGTCTGTTGCTGATCGAGTTCGCGCTGCCCGGGGCGTACCCCCCGAGCCAGCCTGTTCCGGCGTCGTTACGAAGGTAAAGCCTGTTCGAAGGACCGTCGTAATACAGGTAAACGCCGCCGCCCGGGTTGATTGCCGAGTTCAGCAGGAGGTAAGCGCTGGTCGCCGCCCTGCCATTGGGCGCGAGGCTGCGGGTGGTGAACGTCGTTGCCACATCGGTGGGGACAGAGGTGTCCACGGGGGAGAGCGAGATGTTCAGGACGGAGGCTCCGATGACATAACTCGCGGCCTGGTCCCAGCCGTCGCGGAGTCCAGTATCATCAATCGCGTACATCCAGGTCTTGAGGGTTCGGCCCAGAGCCGCGCCTTTCATCTCCAGCCGCCAGTTAACCGCAATATCCACTCCGCTTCGCACGACGGTCGTCTCTCCGCAGTAGAGCCTGCACGTGCTGTTTTCCAGAGACACGGGCGTTCCGGGAGCAACCCCCGTGCCCCACGACGCGTTCGCCGAGTCGCGCAGGTAGAGCCTGTTGGCGGACTGGTCAAGCCAGCAGTACACGGCGTTCCTGCCGTCCAGTGTCTCGTTCAGAAGCAGGTAGATGTGCCTGACCGTCGCGCCTCCGTTCGGGTCGGAATGACGACTCGTGAGCGTTTGCGGCGCTTCCGCCGGGAGACTCCCTGTCGCGGGCGTGACGTCAAGGTTAAGCGGTGGCTGGCCGGATGAGCCCACAGTAAGCGTGCCCATCTGATCCCAGCCGTCCTTCAGGCCGCCCTCGTCAATTGCGTACATCCACGCCTTGAGACTGCGTACCCCCGCCGCCGCCTTGAACTCAATTCCGTAGCTGATCTGAAGCGTATTGCCATCCGCAGTGACAGTCGTGCTCGCGCAGTGCAGCCTGCAATGATCGTTCTCCAGAACCTGGCTGGAACCGGGCGCGGCGCCCCCGAGCCAGCTCGCGTTTGCCGAATCGCGCAGGTAGAGCTTGTTGACGGAGCGGTCATACCACAGATAGACGCCGTTTCTGCCTTCGAGGACTTCGTTCAAAAGGAGATACGCGCCTCTGAGTGTCGCAGCGCCCTCCGGATCCGAATGCCGTGCGGTGAGAACAAGCGGGCTGAGAACCGGAAGCATTCCACTCGACGGCGTCAGCCCGGCATTGGCGGGAGCCCGGTTGACGGCAACTGCGACGGGACTCCCCACGGCCTCCCATCCATCCGTCAGCTTCGCCCTGTCCGTAACGTACATCCATTGCTGAAGCGACTTACCGCCCATCGCGGATTTGATTCCGAGCCGCCATTGCACCGTGAGGGTGCCATCGGCCATAGCGGCCGTCGTCCCCCCGCAGTAGATCCGTGCGGCGCTGTTTTCGATAACACTGTCCGTGCCGGGTTTTGATCCGCCAAGCCACCTGGAGCCCGAGTCGTCACGCATCCAGAGAAGATCCGTTTCCGTGTCGTACCACAGGAAGACACCATTTGCGCTCGCCAGGGCCGTATTGAGCAGATAGTATGCGCCTGTTATATCGGACGCGCCGTCGGCGTCGGTGTACACGCTCTGGACGGTGAACTGACCACCCAGGGGCAGCGGAGCCACGCCGGGAGTTGACGAGACATTGGATGGCGAAGACTGCTCGATATAGAAAACCTCGTCCCCGGTAACAACGCCGGCCTCAACCGCGACGTAAGCGACCTCTGGGGTCACCTCGTGTGCGCCAGCGGATGCACGGACCTCGTAGATCCCCGCCTCCAGCCCGGTCAGGGAGTACGTACCATCAGCGGCTGTTACAGCGCTCACCTCAATCGGGGGCGCCCCACCGGCGGCCGCCGGTTTGGTGGCTGTAACGCTGGCCCCCTGGACACCCGCCCCAGCAGTGACATACTCGTACCCATCGAGACGGAAACCGTAGGCGGTTATGGACCAATCCGCCTGGAGATGGATGTCAACAGCGCTGCCGTCAAACCATTCCGTCCAAACATCTTCGCTGAAGCCGGTGAACTCGTGGAGCACACTTCCGGATGGTGAGAGCACGCGCAAGAAGTCGTAATCCTGCTCCGTGTCCACCGTGGCGAAGTGCAGTCGCAGGGCCGTGGCGGATTCGGGCGCCTGCACCGTCCAGAGCCGGTCTTCGCCGTTGGAGTACGGGTGCGGGCTCTCGACAGTCGCCGACACGGCCCGCGGCGCGATCCGCTGCACTCTGCCGGCGATGCAGCCGGGCTCCAGCGCAAGGAAATCTACCCCGGTCACCAGCTCATCGAAGCTGAGATAGACATCCTCGGACGGGGGATCGAACGTCCATGAGGCGAGGGACGGCGTGATCGTGTGCTCCCCAAACTCAAGACCCTGGATGCGGTAGTTCCCGCTCGCGTTGGTGAGCGCCCACTGGCCCCCGGGCGAGGCCGTCACCCGCACCCCCGCCATCGGGACATCCTGCCCCGCCACCCTATACGAGTCTATCTGGAACCCGCGGTAGTTCGCGAAGGAGCTATCCGACCGCAGACGAACCCGGACAGAACCACCCCGCACCCACGGAGACCAGAGATCGGCATGGTCGCCCGAATACGAACTCTGCACCTCGCCGCTGGCGTCGAGAATCTCGACGTAGTCGTAGCCATCTTCGGTTTCGATGTAGTTGAAGTGCAGCGAGAACGCGGTGGCGCCCGCCGGCGCGCTGATCGTCCACGTGTTGGAGTAGTTGTTGGTGTACGGATGCGGAGATTCGACAGCCTGACTGACCGTGTCTATTGAGTGGCTCCTGACCGTGCCGCTGACCTCAGCCTCCGGGTATCCGATGAAGTAGATGTCCGAGTTCACCTCACCAGCGGCAAGTTCAATCGGCTCGGGAACCGGGTAGAACGCCCACCCTTCGAGCCCGGGCGTTATCGTGTAGGAACCGGGCAGCAGCCCGTCAATCCGGAAATGTCCCGCGGCGTCTGTGGCGGCGCTCAGCGAGCCGGGCAGCGCCGACACCGTTATGCCAGCTCGCTGACCGATAACACCGAAGGTCCGGAAGCCGTCGTATGCCACCGAGTAATCGGAACTGAGCACGAGGCGGCAACTTGAGCCGGGAACGGAGTCGGAGAGGACATCAGCCTCATATCCGGTCCATTGCTGAACAGTGTTCCCCGCCGCATCCTGAAGATACAGGAAGTCGTACCCTTGTTCGAGATCGATGTAATCGAAGTAAACGCTGGTGGACGAGGCGCCCGGGATTCCCTGAACTGTCCACACCCGGTTGAGATTGTTGCCGTAAGGGTGCGGCGACTCGATGACGACCGGATCGAGCAGGCTTACGCCCCCCTCCACCGACGCCGCCGCGCCCGTCCCGACAAAATCCCCCGTGGCAAGCCCGTTTGCGGCAACGGTGAGTGTTCGGCTGGCAGGGGAGAATGTCCAGTTCGTCATGGAAGGGGTAACGGTGTACGTTCCCGCCGTGACGCGCAGCGCGTAGTTCCCGTCCGCATCGGTAGAGACCTGGGACGGGCCGATGGTGACCTGCACTCCAGCCACGCCCCTGCCTTCGGCATCGGCGATGCGGCCTCTGATTACGGTGGAGGAAAACCCGCCCGTCGTGACCAGCGCGAACGGTTGAGGTCCCTGAGGCACGTTGTATGCGCGCACCCTCAGCGTGTAGATGCCCGGCCCCGGCGCGGCGATGTCAATGCCTTCAACGTTGTTCCGGCGGTCCACCGCCCCGTTTCCGAGAGCGACCAGACCGTTCGGCCCGGTAAGCTCCAGGTCGAGGTCGTTCACAAGTGTGACCGAGCTCTCAACCGCCGCGGGGTAGTCGCTCCACACGAGAGTGAACCGGAGCGGCACGGACGAGTCGGCCACGGTGAACGAGTAGGATGTATTCTGACCTGTGCGAAGCCCGGCTGTGTAGTCAGTAAACGCAAGCGTTCGCACGTTGTCGTGGCACATGGCGGAAGCAACGTCCACCAGCCCCCACCCCTCAACGACATTCGGCCGCCGCGATATCTCGAGGAAGTCCGACGTCCCGAACTGCCCGGGGTAGAGGTCCTCCGCGCCATTGATCATGGCGGCCTTTATGAGGGCAGAGGAAGGGTTGGCGACACTCTGGCGCTTGACGAAATACTCCCGCACCAGCGCTGCCGCCCCCGCCGCCAGCGGCGTGGCCATGCTTGTGCCGCCCATATACAGATAATGGCTGTCGTAAACACCCCAGCCGGAGCCGGCAGAGTAGTCGTGGGATCGGGAAGAGACGATATTGCTCCCGGGAGCGACGAGATCGGGCTTGATCCGTCCGTCCAGCGTCGGCCCTCGGCTCGAGAACGCCGCCATGCCCCGGGCATTGTCCGAAGTCCTGTCGGTGGAAAGCGGAGCGTTGCGATAGGACGTCCCCCAGAGTTCGTACCAGGTGTCGCCCGCAAAACCCCCTGTGGTTCGCAGGTTTTCGCTGGCGCCAATAGTGATGCAGTTCTTTGCTGTCGCGGGGGCGCCAACGGCGCCGAGGTCCACCACGCCCGGCGGCCAATCAACATCCACACCGTCGTTGCCCGCCGCAAACAGAATGAGCATGTCGGGATGTTGCCAGCAGAAATCGTCAACAACCTGAGACAGGATCTTGTAGCGGCCCCTGGCCGATTCGCCCCAGCTATTCGTGTGAACCCGAACACCCCGGTCATAGGCATCCCCGAGTATGTCCGTGAAGCTGTAGTCGCTCAGCCCTCCGAGGGTCCCGTAATCGTCGAGCACGGACTGAAAAACGAGGGCGGCTTCGGGCGCGACACCCGCGAACGAGTTCGCGTAGTTGTGGGATGCGGGTACGCTTCCGGACAGAGCGCCGGAGCCCAGGGCCGACCCGGCGACGTGAGTGCCGTGGCCGTCGGCATCGCTCCAGTCATTGGAGCGGCCATAGGCAAGCGCGGCCCTGAGACGGCCGGCGAAATCGGCAGACAGGCCGCTGGAGCTGCCCGTGTCAAGGCCTGTGTCACAGACGCCGATCACCTGTCCGGACCCGTAAAGCCCATAGTCGCGCCACGCAGGAAGCACGCCCATCAGTTCACGCGCGACGTTGTTGCAGAGATGCGGTTCGGTGTACTCCTCAACCCACGCGACTTCCTCGTTCGCTGCGAGAGCGGCGGCTACCCGGGCATCGCCTTCGGTCAGCTTGCCCGAACCGTCCGGGCCGTAGCCGGCCACCCGGAGCCTGGCCTGCTTGCCGGCTTCGAGCAGTTCAGGCTCCACCTTGAAGTCCGGGAGAACGGGCCCTGTCCAACGCACGAATGGCAGGTCTTCGATGGCCTTGAGTTCTTCAGAGGCGACACGCACCTTATAGGCAAAATCGGGAAGATACCCCAGAATCTCGGCGCCTGATGCCTCAATCGCATCGCGCCATTGCTGCAGAATGGGTCCGGTGCACTGTACGATATAGATGCTTGTCGAGGTGGGGTAATCATGAGCGAGCGGACGAACGCTGGCCGGAAGCACGGGAGGCGACTGAACAACCGGGTCGAAAGCGCCCACACGCAGCTTGAGTTCCACCCCGCTCGCTTCGCACAAAGGAGCCGAGGCCAGGACGGCCACGGCGGCTGTCAGCAGTGGCAGCATCACTGAAGCGAGCGATCGCAACCGGCGCTCAGGCCGCGGCTCCATGCCGGCGGCAACCGGATCAGGAGTAGGACGATGATTGATTTGTGGACGGAGTGTCACCTGGGCCCCCATTTTCATCCCCTCCGATGGGGTTGAGCATGCAGACAAACAGCAAGGCTACGTTACAACTCCAGTGAACCTCTCGTCAAGGGTTGACAGTCCATCTGCCAGGGCTTACGCATTAAACGCCGCATAGGATTCTTTCGAGGAAGTCGTTGTCCCAGCAGGCCTTGTTGACCTTGCGCCGGATGCTCGTGTTCTTGGTCGACTCCTTCTTGAGCATGTTCAGGGCGAT
>Ga0255342_1004044_pt1 | contig 15439 bp, 6 predicted proteins | sample wastewater_treat_3_FD_192416 | JGI IMG/M metagenome (GOLD analysis project Ga0255342, IMG submission 192416) | Wastewater microbial communities from Lulu Island WWTP, Vancouver, Canada - plant14 | ecosystem: Engineered > WWTP > Wastewater > Unclassified | place: Canada: Vancouver, British...
GCGAGCCGGATGGCCGGAGCGCTCACTCCGATGCCGACGTTCCCCGTGCCCTTGATGCGCATGACCTCCGTGAGGCTTGCGCTGGAGCCGTGGCCGAAGACGATGTCGGAGCTGCTCTCCCGCGTGTGGATCTGCAGCGTTGCGTATCCTATTCCGAAGCCATGGCTGGGGCCAGGCGTCTGGCCGAAAAGGCTGATCTTGTCGCCGAGCGTATCGGGGAAGGTCAGGGGAAAACCGGGCGTCGTGGTGCCTATGCCGACGTTTCCCGCGTAGCTGACGCCTGCAGCCGAGGTTGCCCAAGGCGCGGCCGAGAACAGCGCGTAAGGCGATGCGCCAAGCGCCACGCGCGGAGACAGCACCGTCCCCGCCACCGTAGTCTCCAGCCCACCGTGCCGCCCCGCTCGCAAACGGAGCGGCCCCGAAGTCGAGGCCGACGGTGAACAGCCCCGCCGATACGTTCACGCCTGTGAGCGTCACCGTGCTCCCGACCTGAGCGCCGCCCGTGTCGGCGTCGAACAGCTTGAAAGTCATATCATAGGAGCCCGTCAACGGAACTCCCGCCGAATCCGTCAGCTTCCCCTGATAGGTGAAAGCCGTTGTGGCCGCGCTTGCCGAAATGGCCGTAAGCAGCGCAAGCCCGACTACGAGGTAGAGTGTGACTCTGGTCATTTGCCTTTCCTTCTCACTTGTCCTGGCTGGCCTGTGCCGCCAGAAGCGCCTTCAGTTCATCTATCTGCTTTTGAAGATCGGCGTTTGTCGTTGCCTGATCCTCGATGTGCTTCTGCTGGGTCTCGAGCTCCTTCTGCTGCTCCTTGATCGCCTCCACGAGCAGAGCGTTCACGCGGGCGTAGTCCATGCCCAAAGCGTTCTCGCCGACCGCATCCCAGCTCACAAGCTCGGGAACGACCTTGCCCGCGTCCTCGGCGATGAAGCCGATGTCGTGCTTGCCGCCCTGCTCGTCCTTCCAGTCGTAGTAAACGCCTTGCAGTTTGCTTACCTTGTCGAGAGCGCCCTCAATGGGGGTGACATTCTCTTTCCAACGCCGGGACGAGTAGGTGATCCAGGCATTGGCCTGGCCCTGCCCCCCTGCGTCGGCGGTGTTCGGAAGCTGAAGCCTGTGCGTGATGGAGCCGGACGCCACGCCGATTCCCATGTATCCGTTGCCCCTGATCCGGGCTGTTTCGGTGAACGCCGCGCTCTCGCCGTAGCCGAACGCGATGTTCGTGCCGCTGCTGGCGGAGTAGATCTGCAGCAGCGAGCTCTGGATTCCGAAGCCGTAGTGGGCGCCGGACTGGCCCCAGAGGCTGATCTTGTCGCCGAGGACGTTCGCGAAGGAAAGCGGGAAGCCCGGGGTGGTCGTGCCGATGCCCATGTCTCCGGTCAGAATCGAGCTGCCATCCACGTGCAACTTCGCCGCGGGAGCGGCGGTGCCCATGCCGACGTTGAGCGTCGCGGGCTGGACCACCAGTGCGGGCCGGGACGACAAGGCCGCCAGATAGGTGCGGAACCAGTAGTCGTAGCCCGCGTTGTAGCCACACCGGCCGCCGGGGTAAACGTCCGCGTTTCTAGCTTGCCACTGCACGGAAATGCCCGCAGTCGAGAAGCCAACCGTGTACTTCTGCCCCGCCACGACCGCGACCGGCGTGGCCAGAGGGAAGACGCGGGCGGTGACATTACCGTCCCCACGAATCGTCTGAGTGGACAGGGCCGTCCCGCCGCTGCCTTCGCCATCCCAGATCTTCAGCGTGGCACTCCAGGGGGTGACCGAGCCATAGGAGCCGAGATAGAGCCCAACGGCGCTCAGGGCGCCGTCCGCCCCCGCCGTGAAAGACTGCCAGTATGTGCCGTAACCGTGGATGTTGCCGTTCTGAGATGTCTGCTCCTGATCCACAGTGGCGGTATCGCCGTAGACCTCCAGCGGCCCACCGGGCAGGTTCGCCGTGCCGATGCTGACACCGCCCAACTCCGATGCCATCGCCCCGCCCGAGACTTTGGCAAGAGATGCGGCATTGGTCGCCAGCTCCGGATTGGGGTACGTCCCGGTCAGGTCTCCTCCGGCCGTGCCTGAGGGTGGCAGGGATGCAGGTGGGGCAGGCAGAGCCTGCCAGGTCCCCACGCCGCTCGCATCGGCTGTCAGCACCTGGCCTGCCGTGGCCGACGCGCCGAGCTGGAAGCCGGTCATCTTTGCCGTTCCCGCCACATCGAGCGATGTCGCGGGGGTGGCCGTGCCGATGCCGACGTTCCCGGTGTAGCTGATGCCGCCCGTGGCGGCCGCCCACGGCGCCGCCGAGAACAGCGCGTAAGGCGCAGCCGTGAGCGCCGCGCGCGGAGAGAGCACGGTTCCCGCGACCGTAGTCTCAAGCCACCGTGCCGCCCCGCTCGCGAATGGGCTGGCCCCGAAGTCCAGGCCGACCGTGAACAGCCCCGCCGATACGTTCACGCCCGTGAGCGTCACCGTGCTGCCCACCTGAGCGCCGCCCGCGTCGGCGTCGTAGAGCTTGAATGTCATGTCATGGGAGCCCGTCAGCGGGACTCCCGCCGAGTTTGTCAGCTTCCCCTGATAGGTGAAAGCCGTTGTGGCCGCGTCTGACGGCATGGCCGCCAGCAGCGCAAGCCCGATTGCGACGTGCAGAATGACTCTGAGCATTTCCCATTCCTCCTCACTTGTCCTGGCTGGCCTGTGCCGCCAGAAGCGCCTTCAGTTCATCTATCTGCCTTTGAAGATCGGCGTTTGTACTCGCCTGGCGCTCGATCTGCTCCTGCTGCTCCTTGATTGCCTCCACCAGCAGGGCGTTGACGCGGGCGTAGTCCATGCCCGAAGCGTTCTCGCCGTCAGCATCCCAGCTCACAAGCTCGGGAACAACCTTGCCGGCGTCCTCGGCGATGAAACCGATGTCGCGCTTGCCGCCCTGCTCGCCCTTCCAGTCGTAGTAAACCCCCTGCAGCCTGCCCACCTTGTCGAGAGCGCCCTCGATTGGGGTGACATTCTCTTTCCAGCGCCGTGAGGAGTAGGTGATCCAGGCGTTGGCCTGTCCCTGCCCCCCGGCGTCGGCGGTGTTCGGAAGCTGCAGCCGGTGAGTTGCGGCGCCGGACGCGACGCCGATTCCCACGTTGCCCGTTCCGGGCTCCACTTGAAGCGCAAGAATCGAGGTCCCGGCGTCCATGTAAGTGCGGAACCAGAAGTCCAGGTTGGCGAGCCAGTTGCTCCTGCCCCCGGCATAGTGATTGAGCGTGTCTGAGTCCCAAACGCATTGCACGTCAGGATCAATAACGATCGTGTACTGGCTGCCAGCGGTCAGGGTGACCTGGTTCTGTAGCGCGAACCTGCGAACCCTGATGGCGCCATCACCCGTGACCGACTGCGTTGAGAGAAGGGTGCCGGCGGTACCTTCCCCTTCGTAGATCGAAAGGGCGGCCGACCAGTTCGACACTCCGTCACCCGCACCCCACGACAACTCGACGCCAGCCAGTAAGCCGGACACTCCGGCAGTGAATGATTGCCACCTGAGCGCGGTTGAGACCATCTGGTAGTTCGATACTGTCTGTGCCTGATCCAGCGTCCACGCTCGAGTGCGGGCCTCGATCGGGGCGGTCAGAAGCGATCCGCCCTCGATGTTCATGGCGCCGGCCACGTGCAGCTTTGCCAGGGGACTTGCTGTGCCGATGCCCACGTTGCCGTTGCCCTTGATCCTGACCGTCTCCGTGAAGCCGGCGCTTTCACCGTAGCCGAAAGCGACGTCCGCGGTGCTGCCATCGGTATGTATCTGCAGCAAGGCGCTCTGTATGCCGAATCCGTAGTGGGCTCCCAACTGTCCCCAGAGGCTGATCTTGTCACCCACGGCGTTGGCGAACGAAAGGGGATAGCCGGGGGTTGCCGTGCCTATGCCGACCTTGCCGGAGGCGGCCGTCATTGCTCCGCCGGAGACTTTGGCCAGGGATGCCGTGTCAGAAGCGAGTCTGGCGCTGTCAATCTTGCCGGCCCCGACGGCCGGGTTCGGATATGTCCCACTGAGGTCACCCCCGGCCGGGCCGGAAGGCGGCAGAGTGGTGGGCGTGGCTGGCAGCGATTGCCACGTCCCCACGCCAGCTGCATTAGCCGTCAGCACCTGCCCGGCCGTGGCGGACGCGCCAAGCTGGAAGCCGGTCATCTTCGCCGTTCCAGCCACATCGAGATTGGTGGCCGGGGTGGATGTGCCGATGCCCACGTTGCCGGTCTCGTACGAAACAAACAGCAGGTAGTCGCTGATTCCAGTCTTGCCCAGGTTGAACCCGTTTCCCCTGCCGGTGAAATGGAAGCTGTCCTGGTCGGCTGAATTCCTGAACTGCAGCCACTCGGAGTTCGTTTCTGAGCCAAGGATGGTCAGCGGCAGGTTCGGGGTCGTTGTCCCGATACCCACCTTGCCGCTGACGGCCGCCGCGGCGCCGCCCGTCACTTTCGCCAGAGACGCGGCGTCGCTTGCCAGGTCGGCTGCGGCTATCGAGCCATCCAGAATCTTCGCGCTGTTCACGGAACTGGCCGCGAGGTCAGCCAGGGCGACAGTGCCGTCCGCTATCTTTGCGCTGTTCACGGCGTTGGCGGCGAGGTCAGCCAGAGCGACCGATCCATCCAGAATCTTCGCGCTGTCAATCTTGCCCGTCCCCACAACCGGGTTCGGATAGGTTCCGGTGAGGTCGCCGCCTGCAGGGCCCGAAGGCGGCAGAGTGGTGGGCGGGTCTGGCAGCGACTCCCACGTCCCCACGCCGGTCGCTTTGGCTGTCAGAACGTGGCCCGCCGTCGCGGACGTGCCGAGCTGGAAGCCCGTCATCTTAGCCGTCCCGGCAACGTCGAGCTTCGAAGCCGGGGTCTTGGTGCCGATGCCGACGTTCCCCGTGCCCTTTATCCGCATCGTCTCGGTCATGCTGGCGCTTGTGCCGTAGCCGAACGCGATATCCGAGTTGACGACATCGGCGTGGACTTGCAGCAGGCCGCTCTGCACGCCGAAGCCATAGTGGCCGCCGGTGTCACCCCAGAGGCTTATCTTGTCACCCAGCGCCGCCGCGAAGCTCAGCGGAAAGCCGGGAGTTGGCGCCCCGATCCCCACCTTGCCGGGATATGTGATCCCGCCGGTCGCCTGGGCCCACGGCGCCGTCGAGAACAGCGCGTACGGCGACGCGCCAAGCGCCACGCGCGGCGAGAGCACCGTTCCTGCGACCGCAGTCTCAAGCCACCGTGCCGCCCCGCTCGCGAACGGGCTGGCTCCGAAGTCGAGGCCGACGCTGAACAGTCCCGCCGACACGTTCACGCCCGTGAGCGTTACCGTGCTGCCCACCTGAGCACCGGCGGTCGCGGCGTCGTAGAGCTTGAAGGTCATGTCATAGGAGCCCGTCAAAGGAACTCCCGCCGAGTCTGTCAACTTCCCCTGATAGGTGAAAGCCGTTGTGGCCGCGTCTGACGGCATGGCTGTCAGCAGCGCGAGCGCGACTACGAGATATAGCGCAACTCTACTCATTTACCTTGCCTCCTTACTTGTTCTGGCTGGCCTGTGCCGCCAGAAGCGCCTTCAGTTCGTCTATCTGTTTCTGGAGGCCAGCGATCTTCGCGTCCTTGTCGGCGCGCTCCTCCTTTATGGCCTCCACCAGCAGGGCGTTGACGCGGGCGTAGTCCATGCCCGAAGCGTTCTCGCCGTCAGCATCCCAGCTCACAAGCTCGGGGAGCACCTTACCGACGTCCTCGGCGATGAAGCCGATGTCGCGCTTGCCGCCCTGCTCGCCCTTCCAGTCGTAGTAAACCCCCTGCAGCCTGCCCACCTTGTCGAGAGCGCCCTCGATGGGGGTGACGTTCTGTTTCCATCGCCGTGAGGAGTAGGTGATCCACGCATTGGCCTGTCCCTGCCCCCCGGCGTCGGCGGTGTTCGGAAGCTGCAGCCGGTGGGTGATGGAGCCGGACGCCACGCCGATCCCCATGTATCCGTTGCCCCTGATCCGGGCTGTTTCGGTGAACGCCGCGCTCTCACCGTAGCCGAACGCGATGTCCGCGCTGCTGGCGCTCGAGTGGATCTGCAGCAGGTTGCTCTGGATTCCGAATCCGTAGTGGGCGCCGGACTGGCCCCAGAGGCTGATCTTGTCACCCAGCACATTGGCGAATGTAAGCGGGAAGCCGGCCGTAGTCGTCCCGATGCCGGCATTGCCCGTGTTGGGCTGGACCACCAGTGCCGGGGTGGTCTGCGTGGTGGCCAGGTAGGTTATGAAGTAGGCATCCTGCGTGGCGCTATAGGAGAACCGTCCGCCCGCATAGGCATCATTCGGATTGCGTTTCCAGTCAATTACTGCTCCACCTGACGGAGTGATGGCGACCGTGTACTGGCTTCCCGAAGTGACGGCAACGGGGGTGTCAAGCGTAAACAAACGGTATGCGAAACCGTCGGCGACGATGGTCTGGGATTGGAGCAGGCCGCCGCCTGTTCCCTCACCTGAGAATACCTTGAGCGTACCGGACCAGCGTCCGCCGCCGTAGAGGCCGACAAAGAGCTGGACCGCCGCAAGCTCGCCGTCAGCACCTGCGGTGAAAGACTGCCATAGCGTTCCGGCGGTATAAATGGACCCCGCGAAAACAGTCTGCTGCTGGTCCACGGCGTAGGAAGGCGCGTATACCTGGAACGGGGAACCGTGGGTCCAGTCAGCCCCTATGCTCACCCCTCCGGTCGCTGCCGCAACCAACCCGGTCATCTGCCCCCGGCCGTTCACATCCAGAATCGCCTGGGGATTGGTGGTGCCGATGCCGACCTTGCCTGATACGGATGCCATCGCCCCACCGGAGACCCTGGAGAGGGAAGCAGCATCGGATGTGAGCTTGGTATTGCCGATTCTCTCCGGGCCGATCTCCGGGTTCGGGTACGTGCCGGTCAGATCGCCGCCTGCCGTGCCTGAAGGCGGCAGCGATGTGGGCGGGGCAGGCAGCGACGCCCACGTCCCGACGCCGCTTGCGTTGGCCGTCAGCACCTGGCCGGCCGTGGCCGACGCGCCGAGTTGGAAGCCCGTCATCTTCGCGGTGCCGGCCACATCCAGTCTGGCGGCGGGAGCGCTCACTCCGATGCCGACGTTCCCCGTGCCCTTGATGCGCATGACCTCCGTGAGGCTTGCGCTGGAGCCGTGGCCGAAGACGATGTCGGAGCTGCTCTCCCTCGTGTGGATCTGCAGCGTCGCGTATCCTATTCCGAAGCCGTGGCTGGGGCCGGGCGTCTGGCCGAACAGGCTGATCTTGTCGCCGAGCGTATCGGGGAAGGTCAGGGGAAAACCGGGCGTCGTGGTGCCTATGCCGACGTTTCCCGCGTAGCTGACGCCTGCAGCCGAGGTTGCCCAAGGCGCGGCCGAGAACAGCGCGTACGGCGACGCGCCAAGCGCCACGCGCGGCGAGAGCACCGTTCCCGCGACCGCGGTTTCGAGCCAACGCGCCGCGCCAGCGCTGAACGGAGCCGCCCCGAAGTCGAGGCCGACCGTGAACAGCCCCGCCGATACCGCCACTCCCGTGAGCGTTACCGTGCTGCCCACCTGAGCACCGGCGGTCGCGGCGTCGAACAGTTTGAAAGTCATATCATAGGAGCCCGTAAGCGGGACTCCCGCCGAGTCTGTCAGCTTGCCCTGGTAGGTGAAAGCCGTTGTGGCCGCGCTTGCCGGCACTGCTGCCAGCAATGCAAGCGCTACACTGAGGCACAGAGTGACTCTGATCATTTCCCTTTCCTCCTCATCTGGCTGCGCCGGTTCGTAAGGTTGCTGAATCTGGTGCTGCCTTGTGTTACAGCCGAACATCAAAGTGTAGCACAGCGTGCAGCCGCAGGTATGCGGCGGTAATTGCCTGCGTGGGTGTGGGGGTTTTTGCGTACACGCCTTTGCGGTAATGCTACGGCGTCCAGTCGCGGCGGCTGCTGATTGCGCGGCGGCGCAACTCGCGCATTCGGTTCACCCCCAGCTTCTCCATGATGCGGGCGTAGTAGGAATCCACGGTGCGCGTGCTGATGCCCATGGCGGCGGCGATGTCGGCGGTGCCTTCGCCGTCGCCCAGCAGGCTGAAGACGTGGCGCTCCTGCTCGCTCAGCGACCGCTCGTCCTCGTGATACTGTGACACGGCCGCATACTCCGCCAGCGCCAGGGCAGCGTTGGGACTGACAAAGCGGCGTCCGGCCGCCGCCTCCCGGATCGCCTGCACAAGCACTCCGTGCATCTCACGCTTGGTGACGTATGCGAGCGCTCCCGCCGCGAATGCGCCTTCCACGTGGCGCGCGTCTTCGTGCATGGAGTAGACGATCGCTGGCACTCCAAGCGCTCGCAGATCTTCAACCAGATCGGCCCCGTCCTCGCCTCCGAGCGACAGGTCAACGAGCGCGATCTGCGGCCGCGACTGCCGAACGATATCCAGCGCCTCGGCGCGGCCGCTTGCCTCCCCGCAGACGCAGACTCCCTCCGGCGCAAGCAGAAGCGCAAGTCCCTCCCGGACGGCCGGGTGGTCGTCCACGATCATTATTCGTATCTCGGCAGGCGTGGACTGCTCGTCAAGGGTCATCTGATGTCTCCACCTGGCTCGTCCGCTGTTCGTAATGCGTTCCGGCCCGGGCCGAGCGTGGCACCCGGCACTCGACGAGCGTGCCGCCGCCATCAGCCTGCTCCACGCTGATCTGGCCATCCAGAATGTGCGCCCGGTAGGCCATGGTGCGCAGGCCCATACCCCCTGCGCCTGTTCCCGCGCGAATGCCCGTCCCGTCGTCCCGAATGCGAAGCACCACGTCGTCGCCCTGCCTCCGCAACTCCACAGCGATGCTGCTCGCCTTCGCGTGCCTCAGCGCGTTGCTCACGGCTTCCTGGGCGATCCGGTAAAGGTGTTGAGCCGCGCCCGTGTCGGGAACGCTCACGTCACCGTCTGCTGCGAATCGGCACTCGATTCCCGCCGTCGCTTCGGTCCGCTTCGCAAGCGCGCCCAGCGCCGGGGCGAGCGCTCCGGCGTCGGGCTCCAGCGGGCAGAGACCTCTGGCCACCGCGTGAGCCTCGTCCATCGCCTCTTCGAGCAGAGACGACAGCGCGCTCAGATCATCGGCCGCCAGGTCCTGCCCGCGGTCGAGACGCATCTTGAGCGCCTGACAGCGCAGGACCGCTCCGGTCAGCACCTGGCACACTCCGTCGTGCACGTCGTTGCCGAGGTTGCGGCGCTCATCGTCGCCGGCACGCGCGACCTCGCGCTCCAGACGCCGCATCTCGTCCATTGCGTGCTGCAGCTCGCGGTGAGCAGCCCTGCACTCGCTGGCCTCCCTGTTGAGCCGGGCCGCGGCCAGGTTGCGCGATTCGAGCGTCCGCACAAGGAACCGGTGATAGTGCTCCAGCAGCACAATGATGCACAGGAACGAACCGGTCAGCACGGCTCCCTGAGCAATCATGGAAGGCAATGGCGCACTCAGAGCTTCGGGGGTACCCTCCGGGGTCATGTCGGGAAGAGCGGCAGGCAAGAGCGGCGCGAGCAACGCAACGGCGCACGCCGCGAGCGTGAAGACACGCCCCGCCCGGGGCCCGATGAGCACAAGGGCGACCATCGCCAGAATGAACGGCATGGCGCGGACGAACGGACCCTGCGGCTGGGAGGCGACGCCGAGAACCGCCAGCAGGTATGCGGCGCTGAGCAGGGGCCATAGCTTCCGGCGATGGTCCGTCCTCGGTAGCAGCGCGCCGACGACTGCAATCGCATACACGACACAGGCCCACAGGTCAACGGGCCACGGGACCGGCGGCTGGTCAGCAAACACGTGAAGCGCGAGCCCGGGCAGGTAGGCGATAGCGGTGGTGACGAGCGTAAAATGCGTGGCCTTCCGGCGCCACTCGATAAGATCCGTTTCCTCAGCCGCCGCAGTGTCTGCGAATGCCGGCTCGTTCCCCTGTTCTGTCTCGCGCAAGGCTGGTTCCCGTGCCCTCCCGCGCGCGGCGGCGGCGGAATAGCACCAGGCCAACTCTAGCACCGCGTTGCCGCCTGGTCAAGAGGCCGGGGAGATTCACCTGCAAACCCGCCATTGACTCCGGACGGCCGCGATTGTACACTGAGGGCAAGGGTGAAGACCGCAGGGCGTGATCTCTTCCCGTCCAGCCTTCAGCGTCAATGGCGGTCCGGCGCCTTCGGGGGCCGAAGCGTGCAGCAATTCGGGAGCGAATATCTTTGAATCCAGCAGCCATCAGAGGGGGCGCGCGCCGTCCCGTCCGGGTGTGGGCTTTTGTCGCCGCTGCGGCGGCCGCGCTGATCTGCGGCCCGGCCATCGCCGCCGATGTCCTGAAACCGGCGCCGGGGCGCGCAACAGCCCACGACTCCAGCACAATCAACGCCCTGCGGCATGTCGGCTGCGGGAAACTTGCGTCCGTGACGCAGCCGAAAGCCGCTCCGCTCCCGCTGGCCCCGCCGCGCACGCGCGCTGCCGTGAAGGCGGTTCCCGGCGGGACGCTCGATGCGAAGCATCAGGCGGCGCTCGCTGCCTCCGAACCCTCGCCCGAGCCGCTCGCCAGCTTCGCGGCTCTGGGAGACAACCAGACCGTCATCCCGCCCGACAGCAACGGCGCCGCCGGGCCGAACCATCTGATGGCGGCCCTGAACAGCGAGATTCTTTTCCAGTACCGCACGGGGGTGGAGATAGCGCGGATGCCCCTCGGCCTGTTCTGGGCCGGTCTCAACGGCACGAACCCCGACCCGTACTGCCCCAGGACGGTCTACGATCCGTATGGCGGGCGCTTCATCTTCACGTGCGCCGCGAACCCCGTCCGCGCCGATTCGGCCCTGCTCGTCGCGGTGTCTCAGACGGGTGATGCCACTGGCTCCTGGCACCGCTATCTCGTTGACGCGGATGCGCTCGACACCCATTTCGCCGACGCTCCGAGCATCGGTTTCACGAAAGACCGGGTCATCGTCCAGGTCAACATGTTCCCGATTGCCGGAACCGGGGCGATGTACAGCAACATCTACGTGTTCGACAAGGCCGACCTGTACTCAGGGGGTGCGGGGCTTTACAGCCTGTTCCGCGACGATACCGGCTTCACGCAGGTGCCCGCCCTGACGTACGACGATTCACTGGACACGGCCTATCTGCTCGAGGAGTACTCCGAAAGCGCCAGCGGGCAGCTCCGGCTGAGCAGCATCACCGGGCCTTTGGGGCAGGAGGTCTTCAACCGGGGCATCGCGTACCCGACGGGCCCGCTCGGCTGGGACTTCGTTTCGGCAACCGGCCAGGACTGCGCCCCGCAGCCTGATTCGGATATGGGACTCGACACGGGCGACGCGCGCCTGACGAGCCTGGTGTACCGCGACGGAAGCCTCTGGACCTGCCACACCGTGTTCCTTCCTCAGGGCGAGTCCAGCCGAAGCTCGGTGCAGTGGTGGCAGATCGGGCTCGACGGGGCAGTTCTGCAGAGGGGGCTGGTTGACGACCCGGGCGGCGCGGAGTTCTTCGCCTATCCGAGCATTGCCGTCAACCGCAACCAGGACGTGCTCATCGGCTACTCCCGCTTCTCGGAGACCCGCTACGCCAGCGCGGGCTATTCGTTCCGCGAGTCCGCCGACGCGCCGGGGACCCTTCGGGCCGCGGCCCTGCTGAAAGAGGGTCTGGCGCCGTACTACAAAGTGTACGACGGGCTGTCCAACCGCTGGGGCGACTACAGCACGGCAATGGTGGACCCCATCAACGATGTGGACTTCTGGACGATTCAGCAGTACGCCGATGATCCGCTGGAGGGCGTGGATCGCTGGGGCACCTGGTGGGGTAGGATTCCCGGGCCTCAGCCCAAGCCCGAGAACGACGAGTGCGGCGGGGCGCGGGTGATCGAGGCGCTCCCCGCCGTGACAACCGTTAACACGCGCTCGGCCACGTCCACCGGTGACCCCTCCGTGCCCTGCGTGCCGGCGTTCGGCAAGGGCGTCTGGTTCTCGTACCAGGCAGACACCAACGGCCTCATTACGGCCGACACGGTGGGCTCGGACTTCGACACCGGACTGGCTGTTTTCGCCGGCGCCTGCGGGAGCCTGGCGCAGGTCGCCTGCGATGACGATTCGGGCGGAGGCGACGGGGCTGCACGCGTGATGATGAACGTCTACGCCGGCACGACCTACTTCTTCCTTGCGGGCGGCTACCATGCGGAGGGCGGGCAGTTGAAGTTCCGCATCCAGTCCGCGACGCCCGCGATTCTGGACTTCTTCCCGGAGATGGGCGCCGTGGGCACGAGCGTGGACATCAATGGAAGCAGCTTCTTCGGCGCGACCTCGGTGGAGTTCAACGGTATTCCCGACCCTACGGCTGTTGTGGACTCGGCGTCGCATATCAGCGCGCGCGTTCCGGCGGGGGCGACCACCGGGCCCATCACCGTCACCACCCCGGGCGGAACCGCGGTGAGCGAGACAGACTTCATAGTCGTTCCCTCCATCTACATTGACGATACGTCGGCGATCGAGGGGGATTCGGGCACCAGCAGCGCGGTGTTCACCGTGCACCTGTCCGCCCGCGCACAGACGCCGGTGACGGTCGCCTTCACGACGGCGGACGGAACGGCAGAGGCGGGAGAGGACTACCGGACGGCGGAGGGCTCCGTAACGTTCCCGCCGAACTCGGACACCGCTCTGATAACCGTCACCATCATCGGAGACACGCTGGAGGAGGAGAACGAGCATTTCTTCGTCAACCTCTCGAACCCGGTGGGAGGGGTTCTGACGGATCATCAGGCGCAATGCACGCTCACAGACAACGACTCGGATCAGCCGGTTGTTATCGGCGAGGCCGCCCTGGTACTGGCGGAGAGCTGTGTTCCGGGGAATCTGGCCATAGACCCCGACGAGCGGGTGACGGTTGAGCTGACTCTCAAGAACATCGGCCCCACCGCCACGGAGAACCTCGTCGCGACTCTGCTTCCGTCCGCTGGAGTCAGCAACCCGGGCGTGGCGCAGGAATACGGCGCGCTCGACGCGGATGGCGGCACGGGGACGAAGCCGTTCTCGTTCACCGCCAAAGGAACGTGCGGCTCCAGCTTTGCCGCCATCCTGAAGCTCACGGACGGCGATAAGGACCTCGGAAACGCGACGTTCAGCTTCGTTCTGGGGCCGGTGGGGGCGGCCAGCGTCTTCACTTCGGAGGCGGCGATTGCGATTCCCACGAGCGGGAAGGCGGATCCGTATCCGTCCAGCATCGAAGTGTCGGGCATGCCGGGGACGGTCAGCCGGATGACGGTGTCGCTGAACTCGGTGAACCACCTCTACCCGGATGACCTCGACATCCTTCTTGTGGGGCCGTCGGGGCAGACTGTCGTGCTGATGTCGGACTGCGGCGGGTCTTACGATCTGGTCAACACCACCATCACATTCGACGACAGCGCGCCGGCTCCCGCGCCCGACAGCGCCGCCATGCTCACCGGCTCCTACAAGCCCGCGAACTACACGCCCGCCGACAGCTTCCCTCTGCCCGCGCCGTTGCAGCCCTACGGGGCGACTCTGTCGGCGTTCAGCGGACTGGACCCGAACGGCCTGTGGAGCCTCTACGTGTTCGACGACGCTACCGGGACCGGCGGCTCAATCGCGCAAGGGTGGAGCCTCTCGATTACCACGGGCACGCAGATGTGCTGCAGGCTGGCGGACCTCGCCCTCACGAAGTCGGCCAGTCCGGACCCTGTCACCAACGGCAGCAAGCTGACCTATACTCTCACGGTCACCAACCTCGGGCCGTCTCAGGCGACACACGTGGTGGTCACCGACCCGCTCCCTGCGAACAGCGAGTTCGTCGTCGCGACGCCGAGCCAGGGAACCGCCGTCCTCTCTGACGGGATTGTTGCGTGCGATATGGGCACTGTCGAGGCGGGGGCTCAGGCGCGCCTTACCATCGTCGTGAAGCCGACCCTGAAGGCGCCGCTGACGAACACGGCCACCGTCACGAGCGCTGATCCCGATCCTGTCCCGGGGAACAATGCGAGCACGACGGTGACGCAGGTGGGCGATCCCGCGCTTGTCATCGAGGACATGACGGTGGCGGAGGGGCATTCAGGCGTCACTTCCGCCAATTTCGTTGTGTCTCTCTCCGCGCCCACGGATCAGGAGGTGCGGGTAGACTACGCCACCGAGGATATCACCGCCCTGGCGGGCAGCGACTACGGAGGCGTCAACGGGCAGCTCGTGCTTGGCGGCAGCATCACACGGGTGACCGTCCCTGTGGCGATCTATGGTGACCGCGTCGAGGAGCCGAGCGAGATCTTCGCGTTTGTCCTGTCGAGCCCGGTCAACGCGGCCATCATCGACGACGGCGAGGGGGTCTGCTCCATCCGCAATGACGACACGCCGCCGGCCATTGACTCGGTTGAGATCTCGCCGCTGATGTGCGCGGCCGGGGAAACGATGCAGGTGAGCGCGCATGCCACCGATGACTACGGAGTTGCGTCCGTCACGGCCGGGGCCGAGCCGCTCGTCAGCACCGGCGGCGGATACTGGGAGGGCTTCGTGGACGTTGATCCCGTGCTCGGAGCGCACCCGCTGGAAGTGGTGGCGACGGATACGGACGGCAACTCGGTGACGAACTCGGAAGGGTCGTACCGGACCGTCCCGTCGGTGATCATCCGGAACTCGGCGGCGGCGGAGACGATTGTCGGCGAAGCGTGGCAGAACTTCCTGTTCACGGTGATGGGCAGGGTGACGGTGCTCGATGCGGGGTCGTTCCTGCTGGACGACGGTTCGCCGAGGAAGGTGATTGTGCGGGCGATTGGCCACACGCTGCAGACCGGCGACCTGGCGAAGGCGCGCGGGGTGATTGACCAGACGACGAACCCGCCCACGCTGAACAGCTCTCTCGAGAGGATCGAGAAGCTCTTCTAGACCGTTATACGGAGGGGCGCATCTCGGCGTCCCCCGCGGGAGGCTGAGATTTGGCCGAGCAGGTTTTTCCGGGGACGCCCGCGTTCGAAAGAGGACTCGCGCTTGACGGGGTGTCGCGCCGCCAGTTCTTCTTCCAGGATGGCGGCCCGCCCCGCGCGCATAGCGTGCACTACGCCTGGGCTCCGGTGCGCGCGCAGGCGCTGTCTCTTGACGAGGCATCCGCCGGGGCCAGCAACAGCTGGCTTTCCTCCACCCTGCGCACACCTTCGGGGTGGCGGAGCTATGCGACCTCGCGCTCGGCGGATGAGCGGCAGCTCTCGATCACGGTCTGGGAGTCTGCAGATGGGTCCGATTGGACTCCCGTGGACCTGCGGCAGGCGCCGGGGGGCGCGACAAACCAGATCTGGTTCGACGGGCTGCCCGGAGACCAGACCTCGGTGGCGGGTCCGAGCGTCGTGCCGCTTCGCGACGGGCGCTGGCGGATGTACTTCTGGAAGCACCGGGAGGGGCACCTGCGCTATCTCGTCGCCGAGAGCGAGGACGCTCTCAGGTGGCGCGTGGAGGATGTGAATCGTCCCGTGCTCTACCATCCGGCCGACG
>Ga0255342_1004046_pt1 | contig 15435 bp, 14 predicted proteins | sample wastewater_treat_3_FD_192416 | JGI IMG/M metagenome (GOLD analysis project Ga0255342, IMG submission 192416) | Wastewater microbial communities from Lulu Island WWTP, Vancouver, Canada - plant14 | ecosystem: Engineered > WWTP > Wastewater > Unclassified | place: Canada: Vancouver, British...
GGTGCGATTACAGCGGCTAAAATCGTGGCGGGGGCTGCCTTTGCGTCGGGCTATACCGGCGTGGTCATGGCGCCGAGCTTTGGAACGGAGCGCCGCGGCGCTCCGGTCATGACCTCGCTGAAAATCTCCAAAACAAAAATCTACGACCTGTCGCCCATTGAAAGACCTGATGTCGTGGTTGTGCTTGACCACCTGTTGCTCAAAGAGGCTGATGTTACAGGGGGGCTCAAGCCCGGCGGGATGATTGTCTTAAACACGCCGGCGGGGCATGAAACTTACGCATTTAACGGTTTCGGCCTGGCCACGGCGGATGTCACGGCTATTTCCGTCGAAGCCGGCCTGCCGCACGGCATGGTCAACACCGGTATTATCGGATCGCTGGAAAAAGCGATCAGGCTTCTGGGCATCGATATACTGATCAGGGGAATCGAAGAAGAATTCAAAACACGCAGGCCTGAGCGCAACTCTCTGGCGGCGAAACTGGCCTACGAACATACCGTAACGGGAGATTGAATATGGGAACCCGCAACTACCGAAGGAAAACATCTCACAGTGAATCAGGGCCGGGCGACGGCGGAAGAACCGGCTCCTGGCGCGTTGAGCGCCCGGTTGTTGACCGCAGCATCTGTATCCCCGCCCGGCGCGGGAAAGAGGCCTGTTTTATCTGCTGGCTTTTCTGTCCGGAAATCGTCGTTTCGCGGACAATCCCGCCGACGATAGATCTGGAATACTGCAAGGGGTGCGGCATCTGTGCTGAAGAATGCCCGACCAAGGCCATCACCATGGTGGACGAGGCGAAGTTCGCCCAGGAAGGCAAGGAGTAGCAAACATGCATATTATCGAAAATGGAAACGTCGCCGCGGCCATGGGTATCAGGCTTTGCCGCGCCACCGTGATTGCCGCCTACCCCATCACACCACAGACACCGCTGACCGAGAAGCTCTCCGAGTATATCGATTCCGGACAGATGAAGGCTGAATACATCCCCGTGGAAAGCGAACACTCCGCAATGGCGGTGTGTATCGCCGCCGCCTCGGCGGGCGCGCGTGTTTCTACGGCGACCAGCGCCAACGGACTTTTATACATGCACGAACAGGTGCAGTGGGCCTCCGGCGCACGGCTGCCTATTGTCATGTGCGTTGTCAACCGTGCCGTCGGTGCACCCTGGAATATCTGGAACGACCAGCAGGACTCGGTTTCCCAGCGCGACACAGGCTGGATGCAGCTTTACTGCGCGGACCATCAGCAGATCATTGATACAGTCATCAAAGCATACTGGATCGCGGAAAAATCGAGTATCCCCGTAATGGTCTGTTATGACGGATATATTTTATCACACACCTATATGCCGTTTGACCTGCCGGAGCAGGAAAAAGTGGATCTGTTTTTACCGCCGTTCCGTCCGGACTACGTGCTCAGTCCCGCTGAGCCTGCCAATCTCAACACAGTCACACTGCCGGACACCAGAGTCGATGTCCACGGTGAACTGGCGCACGGTTATATGGAAATCCGTTATCTGCTGCAGGAGGATTTGCGTAACTCGCTGGAAATAATAGGCCAGGCCGAACAGAGATTTTCGGAGATCTTCGGACGCGGCGCCGACCCGTATCTTGAGGACTACCTGTGCGCCGACGCGGAGTATGTCGCCCTGGGAATGGGTTCTATTACCTATCAGTTGCGTGTCTCCGTGGATGCCCTGCGCGCGGAAGGCATCAAGGTTGGAGTGATGGGCCTGCGCGTTTACCGTCCCTTTCCCGACGAGGCTGTGGCCGCCGCCCTGCAGGGGAAAAAAGGAGTGATCGTTTTTGAAAAAGCGCTCAGCTACGGTTATGAGGGGGCGCTTGCCTCGGATTTAAAAGCCGCGCTTTATGACCGGTTGGCCGCCACCGGCGCACTGCCCCGGGTCCGTGGTTTTATTGCCGGCATCGGCGGCCGCGATATCCGCACAGCAGAGCTGACCAGCTCGTTGCGGTCGGCGATACAGGAAACAACACACACCGGGCCGCTCTGGATCGGACTTAACTTATAGGAGATGCACATGTCTGCAAAAAGTACCATACTCAGTCTTCCGCGGGAAGAATACGTTCATCCCGGTACACGCGCCTGCAGCGGTTGTGGTCTGGCCATCGCCTATCGTGTGGGCCTCAAAGCTCTGGGCGAAGACACAATGTTGATTGTTCCGCCGAGCTGCCTGACCGTTTTACAGGGTCTCTTTCCGGTTGCCGCGACGAAACTGCCCTGTCTGAATGTCACCTTTGCCTCCACTGCCGCCGCGGCCACAGGAATCATCGCCGCGCTCAAGACTCAGGGAAACGACCATACCACGGTAGCCGCCTGGGCGGGAGACGGAGGGACAAGCGATATCGGTCTGCAGGCGCTTTCCGGCGCGGCGGAGCGAGGCGATAATTTTATCTACTTCTGCTATGACAATGAAGGCTATATGAATACAGGCGTGCAGCGCTCCGGCACCACGCCCGCCGGAGCCATCACGGCCAACACCCCCTTCAGGGGAAAGCCGCAGCAGAAAAAGGACGTTCCGGCGATCATGGCGGCCCATCACCTGAGTTACGTGGCGACCTGCTCGGCCGCCTATCCGCTTGATCTCTATGATAAAGTTAAAAACTGTCTTGACTATCCCGGCGCGAAATATTTTCACATTCACATTCCCTGCCCGCCAGGCTGGGGATATGAACCACGTCACGGCATCAAGATCGGCCGGCTCGCCGTTGAAACGGGCTATTTTGACCTATACGAAATCATCAACGGAAAGCTCACTCTGACGGCCGCTTCCGAAAAACTGCTGGAAAAACGCAAGCTGGTGCCGGTGCGTGAATATTTCCGCGCGCAGTCCCGCTTCAAGGTGCTGACCGATGAACAGATTGAAGAGATCCAAAGGCAGATAAATGAAAAATGGGAAGGCTACTACAGTACGGCCGGATAGGCCGAGGCGGCCGGCTGTGCGCTAGTTTTTTTACCAGGGGGGCTTTTCAGCGGGGACATCGACGGTAGAGGAGAACTCCGTCTGATGCGGTTTCTATGACAGTTCCTTCCCGCTTAAGCTCCTGTAAATAGACATACGTTTCGTTTAACGCCATAAATTTTTCCCAGTCGTCGCGTGCGGCTCCCGCTGTGCCGAGGATCTCGCCCGTGATGCCGAAAACTGATTTTGGCCTGTCGTTGAGGATCTTAAACAGTAATTCCTTTTTCAGAGCGTGATGTTCGCGGATTTCGGAAATACGTTCATAAACACCGCCAAAGGATGTGCCGTGCCCCGGATGGGCACAGCTAACCCCAAGCTGCTCGATGGCGGCAAGTGATGTCAGGTAGCCCGCCAGAGGCGGAGATGTTTCATCGAAGATATTGGGGCTCAGGCTGGGCGGAATGTAGGGCAGGATATGGTCGCCCGCCAAAAGCAGTCCCTCGTCGTGGAAAAAAAAGCAGATATGGCCGTCGGCATGGCCCGGCGTAAATACCACCTCAAATGATCTGTCGCCGAAGGAACGCACTTCACGGTCACGAAGAAAACCGGCTGCGGTAAAAAGCGGAATGCGTGTGCGCATGTCTTCAATTTCTTCGATAATCGCTCTCACGTCATCGGGCGGCACGCCCTGCCTGCTGTAAAATACGTCTGCCTGCTCGATGAGGCGCCGGCCCTGCTGAAAATACTCGTAAGCCTGATGGGCGTCCGCAGAAAGATACACATGAGCTTTTGATTTGTCCTGAATGATGCCCGCCATGCCGCAGTGATCCATGTGCACGTGGCTCAGATATATTTGTGTAATATTTTGGACTGATCGCCCGATGCTTTGCAGATCCTTTTCCAGCCGCTCATAAGCGCCGGGCAGATCCATGCCTGTATCGAACAGACAAACATCAGCGCCGCCGGTCAACGCATAAGCATGAACGTGGCGCAGCCGGAAAGGCATGGGCAGTGTGATGCGGTACAGGTTTTCAGAAATTTCACTGATCATTCGGGCTGATGTTTGCCGGTCTCACTGTAGTCGTCGTATCCGGTGTTGATTTGTTTTGTCTTTGGTTTTTCCTCTACGCCGGTTTACGAAAGACCACCTGGATATCGCCGATGGCTCTTTCGCGGAACCCTGCTTCACAGGTGGCCAGGTAATAAATCCACTTGCGCCGGAAAACATCGTCAAAGCCCAGCTCCCTGATTTTATCGACATTGCGCAAAAATTTTTCCCGCCAGTCTTTGAGTGTCCGCGCGTAGTGGATGCCGATGTCTTCGAGCTGTTCCATTAAAAACCCTGTGTTTTTCGTCACGGCGGCGGTTAGAGCAGTTACCGATGGCAGATGCCCGCCCGGGAAGATATACTTCTTGATCCAATCCGATTTACGCCGGTAGGATTCATAGCTTTGGTCGGGGATAGTGATTACCTGAATGGCCAGTTTACCTGCGGGTTTCAGCAGCCGGTCGCACGTTTTGAAAAATGTGCCCAGATAGCGATGACCTACGGCTTCGAGCATTTCAATGGAAACAATCTTGTCGAATAAACCGGAGGTGCGACGGTAGTCCTGAAAGAGAATGGTGATTTTATCTTCGAGGCCCGCCTGCCTCACCCTTTGGCGCGCCAGCTCGTACTGCTCCGACGAGACGGTAATGCCTGTGACGTGGCAGCCGGTTGTTTTTACCGCTTCCAGGGCAAAGCCTCCCCAGCCGCAGCCGATTTCCAGAACATTATCAGATGAAGTGATGCCGGCCTTGTCGATAATCCGGTGGATCTTGCCCAGCTGGGCTTCCTGGCAACTGCAGTCCTGTCTCTCGTAAAAGCCGCAAGAGTATAGCATGGTTGGGTCAAGAAATGTTTGGAAAAAGTCGTTGTTGAGGTCGTAATGCTTACCGATGTTTTTACGCGATCCGATTATTGTGTTGGCCCGCAGCGCATGCATCAGGCGGTCCTTCTGAAGCATCAGCCAGGCCGTGACCAGATGTCCGTCGGCCAGCGCCCGGCGGTTTTTTATCAGAACGCCAAAGAGTTGAGGAATGTCGTCGGTATCCCACAGACCCTGCATATATGCCTCGCCCAGTCCGATATCGCCACCCAGAACCGCCTGTCTGAAAAACCGGTGGTCGTTTATGGTCATCCGGGCCTGCTGGCGTGAATTTATATCGCCGAAATGGCGTTTGCTGCCATCCGGAAACCGGCAGGTAATCCCGCCCTGTTCAATTTTATCAAAAAGGTTGATCACCACCTTTGTGCAGGCACGCTCGAAGAATGTCGGTTGCCGGCCTTCGGATGTCCGGCGTTTGTCTTTCTTCATGGGCAGTCTCCTTCAGCGATATTCAAGATACCTAACAAAAAAAACGCTGTCGGGCAATGCCAATTTCTCCTGTCTGAGGACGAGCAATCCGTCCGGGATCTCCTTTATCTCCCAAAAAGATAAATTCACAAACCCGATTTTGATATTGACCGTCCAAGGCATAAAATATTATAATCTTTGAGGAGTTTCAGGTGATGGCAGCTTGGAGAATGTTCTTTGTAAACTTAACTAATGGAGGTGATGATATGAAGACATACGCTGACCGCCCGTGGTTGGACCACATGGATCCTAAAATTACAAAAAATCCCTCATTGCCCGATATTCCGGTGCATCAGTTATTGACGGAGTCTGCCAAAAAATTTCCCAATCATACCGCGCTGTACTTTTACGGCACAAAATTCAGCTACACAGAGTTGGAAACCTTGACCACCGGGCTTGCCAAGAGCATTACAGAGCTTGGCATCGCCAAGGGAGATCGGGTGGCCATTTACATGGACAATTGCCCGCAGTATGTAATAGCGTTCTTCGCCGTTTTAAAGGCGGGTGCGGCCGTGGTGCAGGTCCCGCCGATGCTTGCAGAACGTGAGCTATCATACCTTATCGCTGATTCAGGTGCCCGTGCGATCTTTACCCTTGACTACCTTTTGCCGAAGGTAAAGACAGTGATGAGCGGCTCTTCGTTGCAATTCGCCGTGAGCAGCAGCCTGTTCGACTATCTGCCTCCTGATCCCATCCCCTCGAGACCTTTTGGAATACCTCAACAGGCTTTACCCTTTGAACCAGCCGCCGGTGTACATGAGTTTAAATCGCTCATCGGCAATGCCGGTGATTACAGCTCTCCGGCGATAAACAACAAGAAAGATCTGGCGGTTATACAGTACACGAGCGGTACCACAGGATTTGCAAAAGGCGTCATGATAACGCATTATAACCTTGCCTCATACGTCACCATGTTGCAGTATATGGATTATAAGAACGAACCGGGGAAGGAAATATATCCGGTCACTCTCCCCATGTTTCATAACTACGGCATGTTTCAAACCGTTGTCGCACCGCTGGCCATGGGCGGCAAGGTGATCATTATGGTTCGTTTTCATCCGGAAGAGGCGCTCATGATGATTGACCAATTACGTCCCACAATTTTCAGAGCAGTGCCCACGATGCTGATCATGATGATGAATCATCCAAAAATCAAGGAATTCAATCTCTCCTCCATCCGTCATTGGATTGTCGGAGGAGCGCCGGTTCCGGATGAATTAGTGGCGAAATTCAATGAAATTTCCGGGGCTAATGTAGTAGAAGGATACGGGCTTACCGAATCCACATCAGGGGTCGTATTAAATTCCCTCTATGAGAAAACTCATAAAGGTATGGGATTTCCAGCCATACTGACGGATGCACGTGTGGTCGACCTGACAACAGGCGAAGACGTGCCGCTGGGGGCCGACGGAGAGCTTTTGCTCAAGGGTCCGACCATCAGCATCGGTTACTGGGGCAAGCCGGAAGAGACGGCAAAGACATTCAAGGATGGCTGGTTACATACCGGTGACATTGTACGCATGACGGAGCAAGGGGTGCTGCAGTTTGTGGACCGGCTCAAGGAGATGGTCATCGTATCCGGCTTTAATGTCTATCCAACAGAAGTCGAGGGAGTGCTCTATGAATATCCGGGCGTCCTGGAGTGTGCTGTAATCGGCTGGCCGGATGAGCGCCAGGGAGAAGTCGTCAAAGCCTTTATCGTGCCCAAACCGGACGTCAATCTGGATGCATCCCAGATTATCAATTTCTGCAAAGAGCGGCTCTCAGCGTATAAGGTACCCAAGCTTGTCGAAATCGTAGGCAGCCTGCCGAAAAATCCGACCGGTAAGATACTGAAAAAAGAGCTGAAAAAGAAATAACCAACTTGTAGTCGGCTGAATTGAATCACGCTGGGGGCTTTTGTTTCGGCCCCCTGCGGCGATTGTTTTTCCGGCTTTTGCTTTGCCCTGGTGTCGGGTCTTAACAAGCGAACTGCTCAAGCTTTTTGGGGGAAAACTTTCCTGCTGTCAAAGCCTCAAAAAGGAGCGTGAACGTTACCAGGCTTGAACCACACAAAAACAAAGCCGTCAGGCCATGGGAGTGAACGGGCGGATAAAATTTTTAAAGACGGGATAACTCAATCAGACAGGCGATAATCAAGCCGGCGCCGGTAACAGAGTGGACCTTGATCATGGCGAGGTTGGCAGGTGCCATCGCAACAGGGTCGTCCAGATGATGGCGCATGACGACAAAAGTTTTGGCGGCAAAAGGTAGACTGGCCAGTGCCAGAAGCCCAAACGGGGATAAAAAACCGCCAAGCGTTGCCATAACCAGTATGAGGTAGGCAGCGGCGAGCCCCGCCGCGTAGAGCGCTACGCCTGCCTGCCTGCCGAAGCGCGCAACCAGATTCAATTTGCCACCCCTGCGGTCTGCTTCGTAGTCGGGGATTTCATTGATGATGACCATCGACCACATCATGAATCCGGGAACGAGCGACACGACAAACGGTTGGATACCAAACGTTCCGGTCTGGACAAAATAGGCTCCCAGGACAATGACCGGTCCGAAGTTGACCAAGAGGGCGGCTTCGCCGAAGCCCCGGTAGCCGAAGCGGATAGGTGGCGCCGTGTAAAAGACAGAGCAGGCCATGCCGAAAAGACCCAGCGCCAGGACAGGCCAGCCGCAGGCATAGGTGAGGTAAATGCCGATAATCGCAGTAAGGATGAAAAAAAAGCCGGCCAGCCGAAGCATTTGGGTGTCTTTGATTAGTCCTTCCGTCAGGACACCGCTCCCGCCGGTGAAAAAGTTTTTTTCGTCCCCCGTCTTCAGATCGACAGCGTGGCGAAAATCCAGGACATCATCCACCATATTGAGTCCCAGATGGTTCAAGGTAACGCCGATGACGACAAGCGCAAAATGAAAAAAATGCAAAGGGTAGCCCTGCGCACCGGCGATGAGAGAGCCTAAAATGGCGGGAATGATGCTGGGCAGGACAAAGTGCAACCGGAGAGCCCGCAACCAGGCATTCCCTGTGACGGTAGCCAACAGCGCCTTCGGGGTGGCTTTACTTTCCGGTTCGCGTGTTGTGATTTTCATGGCCATAGCGGTCACCGGTGGAAGGTTTCGGGTCAAACCGGAAGGTCATGCGCTTGGCACTTCTATTGTTTCCGGCCCTTAAGGATATCAAGAAGTTTGTCGTGGTGAAGCCAGGCAAGGACAGACACGACAAGCGCGACAACCGCGACAATAGCCAGAAGTACATACTGTTCCCTGTAGGCGATGTTTCCGCTGATCGACAGCATCGCTGTGCCGAAAAAACGGCCGATTGTGGAAATGACCAGAAAAGTTGTGAGGGGAATGCGGCTGGCTCCCATGATGTAGCATAAGTAGTCCTTGGGAAACCCCGGTATCAGAAAAAGTAAAAAAGAGACGACCAGACCCTTGTGTTCCATGAAATAGTTGAATTTATCGAAAACTTCTTTTTTGACAACCCTGGCGATAAGCGGCTCGCCAAAAAATCTGGCAAGCATAAAGGCGATCCACGAGCCCAGTGTCAGGCCGATTGTGGAATAAAGAGTACCGCACACCGGCCCGTACAGATATCCCCCGATAAAGCCGCTGATCTCCCCGGGTATGAAGGCGATCACCACCTGGATGATCTGTATGCCGATGAACACCAGCACGTCAAAGCGGGATGCGCGTATATGGTTGATGAGCTTTTTTTTGTCGGTCAGAAAGAGGTACAGATCGAAATGAGTAAAAGCAAACACAACCACAGCAATCAGCACCGCAAGCAATATTATCCTGAACAACAGCTTTCCATTCATTGACAACTCATTGTACCCGCAAGTTTAATTCCCGGTTCACTATCCGAATAATATCGTTTCGTCAATTTGTTTTGGCATTCGTGCCGGGGTGGTGCCGTTTGTCTCAAAATGATTGACTAAAAATACCGGATATGCAAGGAAAGCGCATTGCCGAAAACAACGTATCGCGCCGGATTCACCTGATTCGGCGGTGAAGGGAGAAGATATGTCAAACGCAGTTCAGAAGCTCGACAGAAAGAAATCTGAAATTTATAAAGACGCGCCGGTCGCGAAATTCGGCGAGCGGAAGCCTGATTTCACGACCATGGGACGCAGGATTAAAAATGTGCATAAGCAATTCCGCGAGGTAGTCTGCGTGGAGGCCTGCCGGACTCCTTACGGGCGCGCCGGCGGTGCTCTGAAGGATTTTTCGGCGATGGAGCTGGGCGCACTGGCTATAAAAGAAGTGCTGCGCCGCACCGGGGGGAAGGTTAAGCCCGGGGACGTGGATTACATTTTCATGGGGCAGGTCGTGCCGGCCGGCTGCGGCCAGATTCCCGGCAGGCAGGCGACGATTCTGGCGGGCGTGCCTGAGTATGTGCCTTCCATTACCGTCAACAAAGTCTGCTCCTCCGGCATTAAAACCATTGACCTGGCTTTCCAGATGATTCTTCTGGGACGTGCGGAGATATGCATCGCGGGCGGCCAGGAAAGCATGAGTAACTGCCCGTTTGTCCTGCCCGACATGCGCTGGGGTGCGAAGATGGCCCTGCCCAACGGGCGCGTGGTGGATTCGATGGTGTATGACGGCCTGTGGGACGCTTTTTATAACCGGCACATGGCGATTCATGGCTCGGAGGTGGCTGATGAATTCGGCTTCAGCAGAGAGGAGCAGGACCAGTGGGCGCTGAACTCACAGACGAACGCGGCCAGGGCAATGAACGAGGGCCGACTCGACGATGAAATTTTTCCCGTGGAAGTAAGGCAGGGCAAGAAGGTCTTCGTCATGGAAAAGGACGAAGGGCCGCGGCCGGACACCACACTGGAGGGACTGGCCAAGCTGCCGCCCGTCTTCGGTCACACCAGCACGGTCACAGGAAAGCCGGGTTCCGTTACGGCGGGTAATGCACCCGGCGTGAACGACGGAGGGGATGTCTGCCTGATTATGAGCCGCGCCAAAGCCGATGAACTGGGTCTGAAACCGATTTTCACCATTGTGGATTACGCGGAGGTGTCACAGCCGACCAAGGATATTGCCACCGTACCGGGGCTCGCAATCAAAAAAGTGCTCGAGCAAAATGACATGACGCTTGATCAGATGGATCTCATTGAGGTCAACGAAGCATTCGCCGCGGTGGCGTTGGTGAGCTGCCGCTCCATCCTGGGCATGACGAAAGAAGAGATGTTTAAAAAAGTAAACGTCAACGGCAGCGCGGTAGCCTACGGCCACCCCATCGGCGCCACCGGCGCCCGGATACTGATGACGCTGGGCTACGAGCTCAGGAGAAGAGGCGGAGGCTGGGGTGTTTGCGGTATCTGCTCGGGACACGCCCAGGGCGACGCGATGCTTATCCGCGTTGATTAAAAACATTGTTTTTTTTCGGGCGGCGGGTTAATTTATCCAAAAAATGCAACCGGGGGCTGGTCATGGCGAAAAAGGGAAAATCAAAAACAGTGATGATTGTTATTTGCGTGCTCATGGTGGTGGTGCTTGCCGCTGTTGTTTACTGGTTTCAGCATAAAACGGTTGTTATCGGTTCCTACACGGTGGTTTATTACAAAAACCGCTGTCATGTTGATCCGGAAACCACCTACGGCAGTCTCGAGTCTCTCCAGGCCATTCCCTGTCTGATACGCATCAACTGGCAGGAGTCGATGTCGTCGGATATGCTTCAGGAATATTGCTACCGTCCGGGGAGAGGCGTGGAGAAAACGCGCCTTATTCACAGGAATAATTAGCGATGCCCATGTTTACATCACTTGCGGGCATCTTCGTCTCTTCTTTTGTCATTGCCCTTTCTGGGGCGCTGATGCCCGGGCCGCTTCTGACGGCAACCATCAGCGAAAGCTCGCAGCGCGGTTTTATCGCCGGGCCTTTGCTGATTGCCGGCCACGGCCTGCTGGAACTTTTTTTAGTCACGATCCTTATTCTGGGGCTCGCCCCTTTCTTTCAGCTGCCGGCTGTTTTTGTCGTAAGCGCAATTGCCGGATCCGCCATTCTTTTGTGGATGGCCGGAGGCATGCTCCGCAGTCTTCCCGGCCTCAGTCTTAATGTTGCCCCCCGTCAGGGAAGGCTCAACCATCCGGTATTCAGCGGTATCGTCATGAGCGTTTCCAACCCTTACTGGATAATCTGGTGGGCGACCATCGGCATCGGCTATATTCTCTATTCGCGGCAGTTCGGCATGTGGGGGCTGGTTTTTTTCTTCACGGGGCATATCCTGGCGGATCTGGTCTGGTATTCTTCCGTTGCCGCCGTCGTGGCGGGTGGCAGACGATTTCTGACCGATCGCCTCTACCGCGGGCTTATTGCAATCTGCTCTGTTTTTTTGATTGCGTTTGCCGGTTATTTCGCTTACGCGGGCTTTGATAAATTAAGAGGTATCATTTCATAGACAGGAGCGGTTCGACCTGCCGCCATACACAAAACCTTTGTCCTCCTTGCGGACATAGGAGGGGATCTCTGTGCGGCCGGGGGTGCCCCTCTACAAAAGCGGTATATCTTTTTCCTCTTCCGGCGACATAAGCTCAAAAGTATCGAGCACCTCTTTGGGAATCGAGCGCAAAGTGCCCCTTTGAGCGTCCACAAACACCCAGTCCGTTTCTCCTTTGGCGAGAAGCGTCTTATCGGATGGGCGCACCACGCGGTATTTCCGCAGAGACAACACACGCCGGTAATTGGACACCCAGGTGATCACCACGATACGGTCTCCGGCAAAGGCCGGCTTCAGATATTCTATTTTATGTGTTCGGACCACCCAGGTGGCGCCGGCCGCCTCGGTGGCGGCACTGCCGCCGGTTTCATCGGAGTGACGCATAGCCGCTTCCTGCATCCAGCGCAGATATTCCACATTGTTGACGTGCCCGTTGCGATCCTCAGCCTCAGGGGGAACGACCAGCTCATAACGAAATATTTTTTTCATATACATCTGCAAAGTCGGATATATTTTTTACCGCGGCAGCGCAGGTATTATTCAAACATTCGGGCGCCCAGCGCATTGAACGAGGCCTGAATATCCCCTGCCCGGCCGCGAGTATAGGGACAAGCTCACATGCTGTCAATAAAATTCACCCGGTCGCCGCGGCGGATATCACAACCGGTTTATTTCAGAACTCTGCCGCCTGCCCATCAGCTTTTACGGGGATTTTTTATTGACTGTTACTATTGACATAAACCATCAACTTGCCTATGTTTTAGACGTGGAAAACAGGCAGGCGGGCAGGCGATGGCCGGAGAAAAAATAAAATCACATGAAGATATTGCCGAAAAAGAGAGGCATGAAACAAAGGAACCGTCTCTGTACCGTGTGATCCTGCTCAATGATGACTACACCACGATGGACTTTGTCGTTTATGTTTTAGAAACGGTGTTTCGTAAACAACCGGCGGAGGCGACGCGGATCATGCTGGATGTACACAAAAGAGGCGCGGGCGTTTGCGGTGTTTACACACGGGAAATTGCCGAAACAAAGGTAGCCACGGTACACGAAATGGCCGCCGAGCGGGAATTTCCGCTTCAATGCACAATGGAGAGAGAATGATTAACAAGGAATTAAGCCTGGTGCTGGACGCGATCGTAAGAGATGCGGTCAGGCGCCGCCATGAGTATCTGACCGCCGAACATATCCTGTTTGCTCTTGTGCATGATGAGACGGGCAGGGCCATCATTACCGGTTGCGGGGGGAATGTCGACGCGATAAAAGAGGAACTCGAATCTTTTTTTGCAAACAATATTCCTGTGCTCCCGCCGGGAGAACCGGGAAGTCCGGAGCCGGCGGCCGGTTTTCAGAGAGTTATTCAGCGGGCCGTCAACCATGTTCATTCCGCGGAAAAAGCCCAGGTTGAAGCCGGTGATCTTTTGGCGGCCCTGTGGGGCGAAGCGGACTCGTTTGCCGTCAGTTTTCTGGAGAAAGAAGGCATTTCCCGCCTCGATGTTCTCCACTTCATATCCCACGGCCCTCAAGATTATGACGATCCGGGTGAGGACATGGATGATGCGGAAGCACAGCCCCGGCCAAACACTGTGGAACCAAAGCGTCCCGTATCGAAAGACCCTTTGAAACTCTATGCTGTCAATCTCAACGAAAAGGCGGCGCAAGGTGAGATTGACCCGCTGGTGGGCCGCGGCGCCGAGTTGGAACGGACCATTCAGGTGCTGTGCCGGCGGAGGAAAAATAATATTGTTTTCGTGGGTGAACCGGGTGTCGGTAAAACCGCGCTCGTGGAAGGACTGGCTTTGCACATTCACCAGGAGAGAGTGCCCGCGCCGATTACGGATACGCAGATTTATGCGCTCGACATGGGCGCCCTGCTGGCCGGGACAAAATACCGGGGCGATTTCGAAGCCAGACTGAAAGCGACGCTCAGAGCGCTGGAAAAGATTCCGGGCGTGATCCTCTTTATCGATGAAATCCACACCGTGGTGGGGGCGGGCGCGACCAGCGGCGGCTCGATGGATGCATCTAATATCCTCAAGCCGGCCCTTAATTCCGGCCGGCTGCGCTGTATCGGAGCAACCACCTATGAAGAATTCAAAAACAACTTCGATAAAGACCGCGCCCTGTCGAGGCGCTTTCAGAAGATAGAACTGCAGGAGCCGACCGTCGCTGAAACCATCGAGATTCTGAAGGGACTGCGCCCCTACTATGAAGAGTTTCACACCGTAAAATACACGGAAGGAGCCATCCGGGCCGCCGCGGATCTTTCCGCCAAATACATAAACGACAAGTTTCTGCCGGACAAAGCCATTGATGTCATTGATGAGGCGGGTGCGACAAAAAAACTCACCGCCCGCGGCAAGTCCGTGCCGGTGGTCGGTGCCAGAGAAATAGGTGCCATTGTGTCAGGCATTGCCAGAATTCCACCGGCCGACGTGACGTCCTCCGACGCGGAGAAGCTAAGGGAACTGGAGACAAGGCTTAAAGATGTCGTCTTCGGGCAGGACAGCGCCATCCATTCGCTTGTCACGGCGATCAAAAGATCGCGTGCCGGTCTTGGCGCTCCCGAGCGGCCGATCGGTTCCTTTCTTTTTGCCGGTCCCACCGGTGTGGGCAAGACGGAAGTATCCAGACAAATGGCGCATGTTCTGGGTGTGAAATTCATTCGTTTCGATATGAGCGAGTACATGGAAAAACATACCGTGTCACGGCTTATCGGCGCGCCTCCCGGCTATGTAGGTTTTGATCAGGGAGGGCAGCTTACCGACGCGATCCGCAAGCATCCTTACTCGGTGTTGCTGCTCGATGAAATCGAAAAAGCCCACCCGGACGTCTTTAGCATTTTGCTGCAGGTGATGGACTATTCCACGCTGACGGACAACAATGGCAAGAAGGCGGATTTTCGCAATGTCATTATGATTATGACCACCAACGCCGGCGCCAGGGAAATGGACAAGACGACCATCGGTTTTGGTGACCGGCGCGGCGATGCCCAGGCGAAAGGGACGGAAGCCATTAAAAAGCTCTTTAACCCGGAATTCCGCAACCGCCTCGACGCGATTGTCTCCTTTAACCCGCTGGGGCCGGGGGTTATGAAAAAAGTGGTGGACAAGTTTCTGGGCGACCTCGGCCGGCAGCTCGGCGCAAAAAAAGTCAAAATGGAGGTCACCGACGCGGCGCGTAATTGGCTGGCGGAAAAAGGCTATGATGACAAATTTGGAGCGCGGCCGCTGGGAAGACTGATTCAGACAGAAATCAAAGACGCACTTTCCGAGGAGCTGCTTTTCGGAAGGCTGAAAAAAGGCGGTGTTGTCACGGTCGGTCTCAAAGACGGGAAAATCACATTCGATTTCAGCCTATAGAGCGTGACTTGCCTGTTGGTCCTGGCTTTTACCGGGAGCGGATTCCGTTCGTTTCGGCGCCGCAATCCCGGTGAGATCTTTGAAAAATACCTCCTCCAGTCATTCCGGGCTTGACCCGGAATCCAGGAAGCACTTGATAACACTGGATACCGGCCTTTGCCGTTATGACGACATTGCCGATTACGCAGGGTTCTGCACCTATGAAAAAGCGTTTTGTCAATAGAAATCTCTTTTGCTCGACCGTAGCCGGATCCATACATATCCGGCGGAGGGAGAGCAAAAGACACTTTGAATATGGGCTCATCGCCACACACC
>Ga0255342_1004050_pt1 | contig 15420 bp, 15 predicted proteins | sample wastewater_treat_3_FD_192416 | JGI IMG/M metagenome (GOLD analysis project Ga0255342, IMG submission 192416) | Wastewater microbial communities from Lulu Island WWTP, Vancouver, Canada - plant14 | ecosystem: Engineered > WWTP > Wastewater > Unclassified | place: Canada: Vancouver, British...
ATAACCAGAAGATGTTTTCAGGCTCCAAATTATTTCCCTTTGAAAATTTGACTCTCCGAATACATCATCCATAAGTACCTTCAGATAATGAACTTCATTATTATCAATCTGAACATATATACTTCCATCATCTGCTAATAATTTTTTTGCTAAATCAAGCCTATTTTTCATAAATGTTAACCAGGTCGAGTGATTAAAAGAGTCGTTATATCTGAAGCTATCACTACCTGTATTGTATGGTGGATCGATATATATTAATTTTACCTTACCTTCGTATCTTTTTAATAAGCTTGATAGTGCAATTAAATTATTACCTTTTATAATTAAATTGTCATCATCTTTAAACTCAATATTTTCTTCGATACCTTCCTTTGTATAACGTTTTGCATTTGTAAAAACTTTAGGTGCGAGCATTCTAGTTACTTCATCATTGGCAATAGTCTCGTGGTAGAAGATTTCTTCTCTTTTCTGATCTTCCTTATCTTGACCGCCCTGCAAATAACAATCTTTATAAGGAAAATCTAGAACCACGTCGTTCTTCTGAGAAATGAAGTTCCCATTTGATGTTAAACCTATTTTATTTGAATATCTTGTATAGCTGTCTGGAAGAAATTCTTTCGATTCAATAAGCCATGCAAATTTTTGTTTGTCAAAAATTAGAGTATCTTTTACTTTCGTAAAAAATTCTTCCTTTATTCTTTCATTGCTTAACAAAAGAGATAACAACTCTTCATCCATCATCATTATGTCTGAGTACACTTTAGCTTTTAACAAATTGTTATCTTCTGATTGGTACTTATCAGCACCTAAAAGTACCTCTTGTACTATTTCAAAAATATTTTTCATTTTCTATATTCTCCTTCTATTCAAATTTATTTTTTTTATTTTAATCATTACCCTTCTTTTATCAAGCCCTATACTATTTAATCCACGAATAACTCTGGTATATTGTATTTAATATCTTCAACTTCTTTTTGGACACTGACATTCCCACAATCCGCCAAACTGCTTCTTAATTTTATATCTCCATCTATTGTTTTAACTACATACTCGTCTCTATTCCTTCTTATATAAGTTGAAGTTTCCCTAGAAAAGCCATTTCTTTGAAGCATTATAGATAGTGGATTTGTTGTTCCATACTCTACATATTCATACCAGTCATTGTTAAAGGACTCTACCTCATGTATCCGTTTGTATTCTGTCGAGAATCTTAAAAAATAATTAGATATACTAAAGAGGATAACATTTTCTATTGCATCTAAAGCTTCTGATATTGCAATATTTCTATGTTCCTTAGAGTCATTGTAATCTAAAATTTTTCCGTTTACTCGGACACCTGTCTTGGGTCTATTACGCTTATACTCTAAACCTTTTTCCATTATATAACTCAAGCCTGTCCCCTTAATCCATTGAGATAATATAACAGCATACCATCTTAATTTACCGTGTCTTCCATCTTTACTCTTAAAGCCTAGAGTAGATTTTTCATATATTTCCCATTTGAATATTTTGCAAAGTTCTTCTAAAAAGTCTAATAATTCACCATACACAACATTATTATTTTCATTAATTATAGGATATTTTAGCCCTTTCATGATTGCTGTTGTTAAGTTACTTGATTGATCAACTGAAACATTAATGTCATCATCTGGTCTGTTTTCTCTTTGACTAAACACATTCCTTATATTTTCCTCAATCTCTTTACCTAATAAATGCGAAAATTCCTTCCACACTAAGCTTTTATTGCCCTGCATTATATCTCTTAATAAAATTCCAGTAAATTTCCTCATAAGAGAATACTCTTCAACAGTTTGATTCTTAGGATATTGAGTCAGCTGAACATCGCCTTTGATTAAACTTTCAACTATTTTTACTTTTTGATTGTTTGACAATTCAGTTACAACCGATAGCTTCTGTTCTGGAATATCTTCCTTTAGTAGCTCAACAAAAATTTCTGATTTTATTTTTTCTTCTGGCCGCATGAGAAATACATTGCCATAGAGGTTATATTCTATTCGTCCGACCCTTCCAATAAGATTCTTAAAATCTATGGCTGACATTCTACCTCTTCCAATTTTATAATCTGTAACAAACAAATTATCTGCTGGCAAATTAACCCCTTCCATTAAAGTACTGGTACAAAATAAGGTTTCAATCAACCCTTGTCTATAAAGCTCTTCAATACGCATTTTAATAGTTGATGGCAAGTAGCCAATATGGTAAGCGACACCTTTAGGAATTAAATCAGCTAAATAATAATCTCTATGAACCTCATTTGCTATATCCTTTGCCAAAATATTAAGTTCTTGGTTGTTCTTTATTTCTTTATTTTTAGCAAAATCAAGTGCATACGTAATTGCCTTGTTTATTCCAGGACAATAAATAATATTTTGACCATCCCCACCCAATCGAGTTATTAATTCACATACTGTTGCCTCTCTGTTAAGTTTTGCAACTTCAATAAAGTTTTTGTTACTATCATTAAATATTTCTATTTTCTTGTTAGGCAAATCAATTAAATACTTCATTTGGCTTACTGGAGCAAAAGATGTAGTTAGTTTTTGTTCATTAATGTTATATGCTTCTGGAATAAGCTTTAAATATATTTCTGGATTAGGAATATTTGGTGAAGCAAAAACAACATGAGGTTTTTCCTTTTTTCTACATAGCATATCCACTACTTTATAGTAAAACGCACTACGACTCCCTTTAGCTGAAATTTTATGTGCCTCATCTATAAACAAATATTCAATGTTAATTGCTGGATTGTCTATTAGTAAATAAAGAAGCCGCTCTGGAGTAAGGACAAAAATAAAATTATGTTTTTCTTTTAAAGATAACGCCCCTGCAGAGGTAATTAACCTATAATTATGTTCTTTAAGAAGCTCTTTCAAATCATTAATTATTTTACTACTCACTTCATTAATTAATGCTTTTGTAGGAACTATAATAGCAAAATTAGAATGTATACCATTCATAACCTTTTCCTTTAGGAACATACGCATAATAAAAGATTTTCCCATTGAAGTAGGCCCAGAATAACTAAAATAATCGTCCTTTAACCTATCATATACAATTTTTTGGGAACGAAAGAATTGTTGTTCTGGTTCTGCTGGAATACTTAAATAATCTTTATTAAAATCTGTATAAAGCTTTTCAGGTAGTGTGGTTGGCTGGAAATCTGGGGTAATCATATCCATCCCACGGTAATTACCTGTACTTTGAAGTACCGACCCCATATAATGTTTAATCCTATAATCCTGTGGATAAATTCTATGTAAAAGTGCAACTATCTCTTGAGCCCAGATTTTATGCTTGTCCGCTTTTTCTTTATGGACAGATTTTGATAGTATATCAGCAAAACGTAGGGCTGCAGATATATCTACTTCAAGGTGTGGTTTATTAATTTTAAAAAGTTCCAAGGAATAATTGTATAGAATATTTTCATATAATTCATTCAGAAATTCATTATCATCTATATCTTTATAAAGTAATTCTCCAAAAGTTGGATTGTCGGGTTTTCCCATTTAGCATACACCCCCTGCTAGCAAATCGGATATTATGCATTTTTTCTCATTAGGAGCATCGTTAAATGGTAAAACATAAAAATAGAATGAATACCCATTCATGCCCATACTATTAATTTTATCTACAATATAAGGTGCAGTTGATTTTATGTCCTCTTTCATCTTGTTGACTGCTTCAACACGAAACTGAGAGTTTGACAAAGTTGATGAATCCAATCCTAGTGTATAGCCCAAAAATATACCGTAAGCTTGGTCTACTGCAGATGCTCCTCCCCTACTTGGCAGGATAATATTTTTCATATACTCTGCTGTAGAGTCGTCAAATACTCTACCGAATAAAGTGCTCTCCACTACATTTAATTCAGTCGAGGGGTCATCATTAATATCCTTTACAGCCTCCATTGACTTATCAACCGCACTAGTTAAATCTCCAATGATTTGTGATGCCCCAAATACAAGCTGATGATAAGGCTGTCCCAAACCCTCATCAATTGTTAATAAGTGTATACCATCACTTTTACTTCCATACCTACTTGCAGTAGTAGCTAATTCAATCTTACTCATAATTTTGGGAGCGTTTAAAACTTGTTCTAGAAAGGCATAAAGAATCATATCACCAAGGGTGTCTCCTGTTAAATAATTCGCTCCGCCATATTTCTTTAATCTATTTAACGCTTGTAATCCTATGCTTTCTACATCGTCCTCTATTTTAAATTGTTCTATCTCAGCTCTTGAAAATACATACATCCCAACATTTGAAACAAGAAACTTTTTTAAATCTCTGCTAGAAAATTTATTATTTATCACATTCAAATGAAAAACTCTAAGCTCGTTATTATTTTTTAACCCAAGTGCCTCTAAATGCTTCACTTCATTAAATATTCCATTGAAATTTTTATCTTTAATAGTCTTTTTTATTGAAGTGGTAGATGTAGCAATGTTTTTCATAAATGAAATAGTATCTTTCTTTGAATCAAATGAATTTAAGTACTCCTCTGTTACTTCTTTAATTTCAGTTTTCAAATCAGTGCTTTTTACATTGGCAACAGTATATAAAAAAATATTAGCTATTAATTCTGCTGGATCAAATACAGTTTCATTAATGATCTCATCCTTAGTCTTAAGACTTTCTAGATATATTGGAGTATCCCCTGGAATAGAATCATCGTCGGCAAGAATATCTCTCAATGCCAAAATTGCAGTCTTAATCTTTGCTTTATTGAGTAAAGAGATAACATTATCCCTAAAGTAATCTATAACACTAGAGACTTTAACATTTCTTGCCTCTGCTCCAGCTTCAGGAGAAACATTTCTATGTCCTGTAGCCATCCTTGATGCAGCATTATCATCTCCAGTCAAATCTTCGTAATCATCTAATATTAGAAGCATTGTACCGTTGATTAAGCATTGTGAAACATTATAAGGTTTACAATGATAAAGAACTTTTAATAAAGAAGCATAACAAAGCCGTTTCATCTAATTCTCCTTTCTAAGAAACTATCATCTATCTTCATTAATCACATCTACAATATCCCCAATATTACAATCTAACGCTTTACAAATCCGTGCTAAAACTTCCATGCTAACTGGTAGATCCTTTCCCATCTTAGCCATTGTAGATGAAGTTATATTTGTCATAGCCATTAAATCTTTTTTCATTAACTTCTTATCAATTAGCAATTTCCACAATTTATTATAGCTAAATCTCACAATCTCGCCTCCACATAAAATAGATTCAACTAATGATTTTCTTATATTAATTTATATTTTATCACGCAACTATATATCTTACAATCTTTTTTCTGTATTTTCAGATTTATCCTTTACATTCTTAAAGTTGTATATAGATTCTTTAAAATTAAAGTGATAGTAAAGTCAAAGTAAAGTCGCAGCCATGTAAACTCAATTTCATAACTAGTAGACTGTTATTGTACAAGCCAATAGCAGTTTTTTTATTAAAATTTATTAAAAATTCTTCTGCATTTATAAATCTATGAAAGGAGGAAGCCACCATGGAAGAAGTCAGAAACATCAATAACAAACGAATCTGCGATATCAGCAAAGACAAAAAAGTTATAGAGATTTGCCTTAAAGATTGCTTAACAATAATCACTGCAAATCCAGATGGGACTTTAAACATTACCCATCAACATAAAAAAGATGTAGCTTAAAATTTAATCACAACTTGATAACTGGAATCCGCCAGAACGCTAAGACGGCCGTGCGGGACACATTTATATGTGTTCCCCCATGCCGTCTTTTTGTTTTGAGGATTTCTTTCCTCTGGTGGATTTCAAATTGAAAACCTAAGGAGGAAATAAAATGAAAAACTATCAAAGTATTTATTACAAAGAATACTATGCACAAAATAAAAAAGGCGAATATTTAAAGGTAGACAGAAAAGTTTGTTTTGCCCCTGCTGAACCGCCAACCAAAGAAAACCCTTATAAGCAACGCTGGTTCTATGATGAAGAAGCTGGGTATGCTGTAAGACTTATTAGAAATCAAGCCAATGAAGACATTCATCGTTTTAATAGCACTTCTTTAAAAAGAGAAGAAAGATATGAATATAGAAAATTCTCTTGTATATGGGAAAAAACCAAAAACTGTGACCAAAACTGTGAGCAATGTAATAGGAAAAACAAAAGTAGAACTGTTGAGTTGGATAAAACTTGGACAGGTAATGATGATGAAATGGAAAGTTCCTTCACCCCTATTGATAAATCCCAAAATGTTTTAAAAATTATAGAGGATAAAGAATTAATGGCAGCTCTCCTTGTAGCCTATGATGGCTTATCTTCTGAGGATAAATTACTTTTTAATGCGCTTATTAATAAAGAGAAGAAAAAAGTAATAGCAGAAAAATTAAATATTACCGTTGATGGAGTTAGATACAGAGAACTTCAGCTTCGTAAAAAACTCCTTTCACATAAAGACTTAAAAGATGTTTTAGAAAAATAAAAAGTTTTACTACGGATTCTGCCCTTCAGTGTCCTTTAGATATTGAAGGGCAAAAAATTTATGAAAGGAGCAAATCTATATGAGTAAAATGAACGAACTATCTCAAACCGTAGATGAATTAAAAACTGCTGCTAATATGCTTTTATCTGTAGCTGACTCACTTCTAGACTTATTCTCTGGAAGTGGTGAAATTTCAAATGAAGCTATCGAACCAAAAAAGCAACCTGCAGCTACTAAAGAAAAACTTACTTTAGAAATGGTTAGAGCTGTTCTAGCAGAAAAATCTCGTAGTGGTTATACGGATGAAATCAAAGCTTTACTGGAAAAGCATGGTGCTAATAAATTAAGTGAAATCGACCCTAAAAAGTATAAGAAACTACTGGAAGAAGTGAAGGTATTGGGAAATGAGTAAACATGCTCTCCTCTCCCCTTCTTCAAGTCATCGCTGGCTAAACTGCCCTCCGTCTTTAAGACTTGGCCAGAAATACGATGATACAACAAGTAGTTATGCAGCTGAAGGGACTGAAGCTCATCTATTAGGAGAGTATAAATTAAAAACCCTTTTAGGTATGGGAGCTAAAGACCCTACTGCTAATCTTGAATACTACAATGAAGAAATGGAAGAATGTGCTGAAAGCTATGCTGCCTATATTCTAGAACTTTTAGAGGATGCAAAAACAAGATGCTCTGACCCTTTGATTCTAATAGAACAAAGATTAGATTATTCAAAGTATGCTGAAGGCGGCTATGGTACTGGGGACTGTATTATTGTTTCAGATGATGCACTTCATGTAATTGATTATAAGCATGGTACAGGAATCCTAGTTGATGCCAATGACAACTCACAAATGAAATTATATGGGCTTGGAGCATTAGAGCTTTTTGATGGTATTTATGATATTGAAACTGTATCTATGACCATCTATCAGCCCAGAAGAAACAATATAAGCACCTTCACCCTTTCAAAAGATGAACTTTATAAATGGGCTAATGAGATTTTAATACCTACAGCTAAGCTTGCCTTTGATGGAGAAGGAGAATTTAAATGTGGTGATTGGTGTGTTTTCTGTAAAAGTAAGCATGAATGCAGACACAGGGCTGAATATAATCTTGAGCTTGCTAAGTATGAATTTAAGCTACCACCTATTTTAGAAGATGAAGATGTAGAAGAAATTCTAAGTAAAATTGATAAGTTAATATCTTGGGCTTCTGATATTAAAGATTATGCTCTAACAGCTGCTCTTCGTGGCAAACAGTGGCACGGCTTTAAATTAGTTGAAGGGCGAAGTAATCGAAGATATGTAAATGAAGATGCAGTTGCAGAAATAGTTAAATCTTCAGGCTATGACCCTTATGAACATAAAATCAAAGGAATCACAGCTATGGAGAAAACATTAGGAAAAGCTAGGTTTTCAGAATTGTTATCTGACCTAGTAGAAAAACCAAAAGGAAAACCTGCTCTCGTTCCCGAGAATGATAAACGACCAGCTATTAATACAGCTGTAGATGATTTTAAAGAAAATTAAGGAGGACAAATTTATGAGTAAAAATACTAATCCAATGAAGGTAATAACAGGACCAGAAACAAGATGGTCATATGCAAATGTTTGGGAGGCAAAATCAATTAACGGTGGTACACCTAAGTTTTCAGTATCACTAATAATTCCAAAGTCAGATACTAGAACTCTTAACAAAATTAAGACTGCTATTGAGGCTGCTTATAAAGAAGGCGAAGGTAAATTAAAAGGTAATGGTAAAACTGTACCCCCTCTATCTTCTATTAAGCAACCTTTAAGAGATGGCGATATTGAAAGACCAGATGATGAAGCTTATGCTAATTCATATTTTGTAAATGCAAATTCAGCAACTGCTCCAGGTATTGTAGATAGTAATCTTGACCCTATTCTTGATCGCTCTGAAGTTTATAGTGGTGTATATGGCAGAGCTAGTATTAACTTCTATGCCTTTAATAGTAACGGAAATAAGGGAATTGCCTGTGGTCTTAATAATCTACAAAAGATTAGAGATGGAGAATCTCTTGGTGGCAAATCAAGAGCTGAGGATGACTTTGCAACTGATGTAGATGATGATTTCCTTTCATAAAACTTTGAGGGCAGCAGGATTAAATCTTGCTGCTTTATCTATATCTAAGAAAGGAGAGTTTAATGAAAACATTAGAAATTGATATAGAAACTTTTAGTAGCATCAATCTTTCAAAATCTGGAGTTTATAGATATGTTGAGGCTCTTGATTTTGAAATTTTACTATTTGCTTATTCCATTGATGGCGGGGATGTTAAAGTCATTGATTTAGCAATGGGTGAAAAGATACCAATAGAAATTTTAGATGCATTAACTGACCCTAATATTATTAAATGGGCCTTTAATGCTAACTTTGAACGCATTTGTCTATCTAGGTATCTAGGATACCCTACTGGAAAATATCTTGACCCTTCATCATGGAGATGCTCTATGATTTGGTCTGCTTATATGGGACTTCCCCTTTCTCTTGAAGGTGTTGGTACAGTTTTAGGACTTGAAAAACAGAAGCTTAAAGAAGGAAAAGATTTAATAAGGTACTTTTGTACTCCTTGTAAGCCTACTAAAACAAATGGTAAAAGAACTAGAAATCATCCCTACCATGACCTTGAAAAATGGTCAACTTTTAAAGAATATAACAAACGTGATGTGGAGACGGAACTAGAAATTCAAATGAAACTCTCGAAATTTCCTGTTCCCGAACATATATGGCATGAATATCACATAGACCAGGAAATTAATGATAGGGGTGTACTTCTTGATTTAAATTTTATAAAGAATGCAATAGGAATTGGCGACCACTCTCGCACTAAATTAATTGATGAAATGAAAGCATTAACAAATCTTGATAATCCAAATTCAGTACAGCAATTAAAAGGTTGGCTCTCTGAAAATGGTCTTGAAACTGAAAGCCTTGGAAAAAAGATTGTTTCAGAATTATTAGAAACAGCTACTGGAGATTTATCAAAGGTTTTAACTCTTAGGCAGCAAATTTCAAAATCATCCGTTAAGAAATATCAAACTATGGAAAATGCTGTAGGCTCTGATAATCGTGCTAGAGGAATGTTTCAATTTTATGGTGCAAATAGGACAGGAAGATTTGCAGGTAGAATTTTGCAACCTCAGAACCTTCCTAGAAACAATATTCCTGATTTAAATGAAGCTAGGGAATTAGTTCACACAAACAATATAACTGCATTAGATATGCTTTATGATTCTATACCAGAAGTATTATCCCAGCTTATTCGTACATCCTTTATTCCAAAGGCTAATCATAAGTTTATAGTTGCAGATTTTTCTTCTATTGAAAGAGTTGTTCTAGCTTGGCTTGCAGGTGAAAAGTGGGTTCTTGATGCCTATGAAAGAAAAGAAGATTTATATATTGCTACTGCAAGTCAAATGTTTGATGTTCCTATTGAAAAAATAGATAAAAAGAGTCCCTTAAGAGATAAAGGGAAAGTAGCCGACCTGGCCTGTGGTTACGGCGGCTCCGTTGGTGCATTAATTTCTATGGGTGCTCTTGATATGGGACTTGAAGAATATGAGCTTAAACCCCTAGTTGACTCCTGGAGACTTGCCAATTCTAATATAGTTAATTTTTGGTGGGATGTTGATAGAGTAGTTCTTAAAACTGTCAGAGAAAGAACTACTACCACTACTCATGGCATTGAGTTTTCTTATAAAAGCGGAATGTTATTTATTACCCTCCCCTCTGGTAGGCAACTATCCTATGTTAAACCCAAAATTGGAGTCAGTAAGTTTGGCTCAGATTGTGTAACTTATGAGGGTCTTGGTGGAACTAAGAAATGGGAAAGGATACAGTCCTATGGACCAAAGTTTGTGGAAAATATTGTTCAAGCAATTAGTAGAGATATTCTAATTTTTTCTATGGAGAAATTAAGACATTTTTCTATAGTAATGCATATTCATGATGAGATTATTATTGAGGCTGAAAAACATATAACTGTAGATGAGATATGTAAAATAATGTGTGAAACTCCTCCATGGTCAAAGGGCTTACAACTCCGAGCTGAAGGCTTTGAAGGAAACTTTTACAAAAAAGATTAAAAAACTACTACGGAATTTGGCAGGTACTGTCCTTTAGTTAATAAGGGCATTACCTGTCTATTAAATTTTTGGAGGTGTTTTTATGTTTTATGTAAAAGAAAAAGTCAGCCCTTCAGTTGATGTAACTGTAGATATCCATGATGACAATGTCTTTTGTACCTGTCCTAATTGTGGGTGTGAAGTGGAAATTGACTTAGTGGAGCTCTTTAGTAATGGCGAAGGTGATTTGTATGGCACATCTGTATATTGCAGTGAATGTAGCAAAACAAAATTAAAAGAGTTAAAGAAGCGAGGTGTGTCTTATGAGTAATCTAACAATATTCAATAATAAAGAGTTTGGTACTGTTAGGACAATTGAAGAAAATGGAAAGGTAATCTTTTGTGGTACTGATGTCGCATTATCACTAGGTTATACAAATCCACAGAAAGCTATTAAGGATCACTGTAAAAAAGATGGGGTAACGTTTCGTTCAGTCATAGATAGTATGGGTAGAACCCAGCAAGCAAAGTTCATTAGTGAAGGTAATCTCTACCGCCTTATTTCTCATTCTAAACTTCCATCGGCAGAGATGTTTGAAAAGTGGATTTTTGATGAAGTCATCCCCTCTATTCGTCAGCATGGTTTATATGCAACAGATAAATTATTAAATGACCCAGACCTTGCTATAGCAGCATTTACAGCACTTAAAAAAGAACGTGAAAAGGCAAAGGCACTTGAGGATATGGTTGCTATTCAAAATCAACAGATTGTAGAAATGAAACCAAAGGCTTCTTATTATGATTTAGTTCTTAACTGTAAGGATTTAGTAGCCATTTCTGTTATAGCTAAGGATTATGGCTGGAGTGCCAAAAGGATGAATAGCTACCTAAAAGAAAAAGGAGTTCAGTTTAAGCAGGGATCTATTTGGCTCCTATACCAAAAGTATGCCGAGCTGGGATACACCAGTACAAAGACTCATTCCTATAATGGAAATGATGGAACGATTCATACAAAGCCACATACCTACTGGACACAAAAAGGTAGATTATTTATTTACAGCTTATTAAAAGCAGATGGTATTTTACCAATGATAGAGAAGGAGGAAGCCTAATGAATTTAAGTAAATTCAATGGAGAGGGTTATTATGACCCTACTCCTTATGAAGCTTTAAAGGAAAAATATCTTCCCCTTGTTTATATTGCCTCTCCCTTCTCAGGTGATATGGAAAGAAATATTAAAAAGGCTCAAGGCTATTGTAGGTTTGCTATAAGTAAAGGATATATTCCTCTAGCTCCTCACCTGCACTACCCTCAATTTTTAGATGATAAGGATATGGATGAACGAGAACTCGGACTCCGTATTGCCCTTATCCTACTTGGAAAATGTGAAGAACTATGGGTCTTTGATAGGATTTCTAAGGGAATGGCTGAAGAAATTGCTAAAGCCAAAAAAAGAAATATGCCAATAAGATACTTTAATTTTAAATGTGAGGAGGTGCTTGAATGATTAAATTTACCCTATACTCATCAAATGTTACAGGTAATCTTTCAAACTGCATCTACCCTAAAGAAGTTTTAGTAACAGATAAAGCATCAATGATAGATGCAATTAAATATGATCATGTTTCAGCCGAATTTAAAAATAATTATAGAAGTTCAGCCAACTTTATTAAGGCTGATAATACTGTACTTGATTGTGATAATGACCATTCAGACGATCCAAATGACTGGGTTACTGTTAAAGATGTGGCTACAACTTTTGAAGATATCCCTTTTGTGGCTGTCTATAGTAGAAACCATATGAAACAAAAAGGGAAAAGAACACCAAGGCCGAGGTTTCATGTATATTTCATGATTAAGGAAATAACTGATCCAACCGAATACGCAAAGTTAAAACAAAAAATAGCGACCGCTTTCCCCTACTTTGATAACAATGCCCTTGATAGTGCTAGATTTATCTTCGGTACTAGCACTCCCAACATAGAAATTCATGATGGTACTAAAAGTATTGAAGATTATTTAGATGCTGCAAGTTTTGAAGATTGGGATAGTTCTACTGAGGAATTTCCTGAAGGAACAAGAAATAGCACTATGTCCCGATATGCTGGACGAGTTATAGTTCGTCTTGGAAATACAGATGAAGCCTATGCCCTCTTCCTTAAAGAGGCTGAAAAATGCAATCCGCCCCTAGACGAGGATGAATTAAATCTTATATGGCATAGTGCTGTTAATTTTGGTAAAAGAGTATCTTCTCAAAAGGATTACATTCCCCCAGAAGATTATGGTGGAGAACTTCAGTTAAAGCCAGAAGATTTCTCAGATGTAGGTCAAGCCATTGTTCTTTCCAATGAATATAAAGAAATTCTTAGGTACTCCCCTGCTACTGATTTTTTAGTATATAACGGTAGCTTTTGGGAGGAATCAAAACCTAAAGCACAAGCTGTTGCACAAGAATTAACCACTAGACAGCTTAAAGAGGCTGAACTCGGAATCAATAATGCTTTAAATGAAATGACTGACAACGGTGCTCTTGACATTGTCATGGAAAAAGGTGCAAAAAAGGCGACACAAGACTTTAACGAGGACCAAGATGAATCTTTTAAAAGATATGAATCTGCTATGGCCTATAAAAAATATGTAATTACTAGAAGGGATTCTAAGAAAATATCATCAGCATTAAAGGAAGCACAGCCTATGCTTGAGATTTTACCTAAGGATCTTGATATTGATGGTTTTTTATTAAATACACCAAAGGCTACCTTTGACCTTAGAAAAGGTATCGATTCCAAAATGGATCCTAGCTATTCTCACTTTATTACAAAGCAAACAAGTGTAACTCCTAATGATAAAGGTATGGACAAATGGCTTGATGCTGTTGATGTATTCTTTTGTAAGGATAAAAGTTTAATTGAATATGTTCAAAGAATTGTAGGACTTGCTGCTATAGGCAAAGTTTATGTAGAAGCCTTAATCATAGCCTACGGTGAAGGCCGTAATGGGAAATCTACTTTTTGGAATGCCATCGCCAGGGTTCTAGGAAGCTACAGTGGCAATATTTCAGCCGACATTTTAACCGTTGGTTGTAGAAGAAATGTTAAACCAGAACTGGCTGAAGCAAAGGGCAAAAGGCTCCTTATTGCTGCAGAGCTTGAGGAAGGCATGAGGCTTAATACTTCTAATATTAAACAGCTTTGTTCTACAGATGAAATCTATGCAGAGAAAAAATATAAAGACCCTTTTAGCTATATTCCTACCCACACCTTAGTTTTATATACAAACCACCTGCCAAAGGTTGGAGCTATTGATGAGGGAACTTGGCGAAGGCTTATAGTTATTCCCTTTGAAGCAAAAATTGAAGGAAGTAATGATATAAAAAATTACACTGACTATCTAGTTGAAAATGCAGGTGGTGCAATTCTTACTTGGATAATTGAAGGAGCCAAGAAAGTAATTGACGATGATTACAACATAACCCCACCTAAGAAAGTGCAAGATGCCATTGATATTTATAGAGAAAATAACAACTGGTTAGCACACTTTCTAAATGAATGTTGTGAAGTTGATGGAAGCTACACAGCCAAGTCGGGTGAAATCTATGATGAGTACCGTGCTTTTTGTTTAAGGGTTGGTGAATTTACAAGAAGTACAGCAGATTTCTATACAGCTCTTGAATCAGAAAACTTTGAAAGAAAGCGAACTAATAAAGGCGTTATCGTTAAGGGTTTAAGGCTAAAATCAGAGTTTATTTAAGTAAGTATTTTGTAATTAGTGTAGGTCGGTGTATGTCTATATTACAACTTTTTCATATAGACAAAAATAAATTTAAAAATATATATAAAAGTTATATAGACAGCCTACACCGACCTACACTCCCCCTAAAATTCTGATGAATCTATTTGCCAAAAAAGCCGATGAATAAAGGCTTTATAGCTATAAACGATTTCTTAGATTCATTAACTAAAATATGTAGCAAGGTGAAGGTAATGCGTGAAAAACAAATTGAGCAAAAACTTGTAAAAGAAATTAAAAAGTTTAATGGTCTTTGTCTTAAACTTACCTGTCCAAGTTTTGCTGGGATGCCTGATAGACTTATCCTTCTTCCTACAGGAAGGATTGGATTTGTAGAAGTGAAAAGGAAAGGTGAAAAACCTAGACCAATCCAAATTACAAGGCATAAACTTCTTAAATCCTTAGGTTTTAAAGTATATGTTCTTGATGATGAAAAACAAATAAAAGAAGTAATTAGAAATATTCTAGGAGGTGATGCCTGATGAAGTTCATACCCCATGATTATCAGAGATATGCTACTGAATATATTGAAAGAAATCCTATCTCAGCTATCTTTTTGGATATGGGCTTAGGTTAGGAAAAACAGTCTTAACTCTTACAGCTTTAAACAATTTATTATTTGATAGCTTTGATGCACATAAGGTTTTAGTTATAGCACCACTTCGGGTTGCCAGAGATACATGGCCTACAGAAATTGAAAAATGGAATCACCTAAAAGATTTAAAATATTCTGTTGCCATAGGAAGTGAAAAGAAAAGAATATCAGCTTTAATGGAAAAAGCAGATATTTATATTATAAATCGTGAAAATGTTAAATGGCTTATAGAAGATAGCTCTCTCCCCTTTGACTTTGACACAGTAATTATTGATGAACTTTCATCCTTTAAAAATCACCAGGCCAAACGCTTCCGTTCCTTAATGAAAGTAAGACCAAAGATTAATAGGATTGTAGGACTTACTGGAACCCCAGCATCTAATGGACTTATGGATTTATGGGCTGAATTCAGGCTTTTAGATATGGGAAAAAGACTTGGTAAATTCATTGGAAAATATAGAGA
>Ga0255342_1004051_pt1 | contig 15419 bp, 14 predicted proteins | sample wastewater_treat_3_FD_192416 | JGI IMG/M metagenome (GOLD analysis project Ga0255342, IMG submission 192416) | Wastewater microbial communities from Lulu Island WWTP, Vancouver, Canada - plant14 | ecosystem: Engineered > WWTP > Wastewater > Unclassified | place: Canada: Vancouver, British...
ACACAAGTGTAATAATTCTTCTAAGTTTTTTCATAATTCATCCTCTCTTTTTTCACACATTATATATTATACCAAAACTATTACTTTTCTTCAAGTAAAATAAAAAGAGGCCTAAAGAAGCGTTTTATTAGGGATTAAACTTTTAGAAAATAAAATCGACTCAACTCATTAACGAGCTGGGCCGTTTTTATTATGCAATAGTATCTTTTTTAAAAAAAATCTACAAATCAATTCCTTTTTCTAAAATATAAAAATGATAATGATAACATTCAACACCTATACTATCTAACCAATTTACTATTTTAACCTGTCCGTAATTCCCATTAAATAATTTTTTAAAAACACTTACTATAATAGCATTTAATGATTCATCATAGCCATCATATAGTTTATTAAATTCGCCTAACATTTTATTTATATATTCTTTTTTAATGTGTATAACGCTATAACTTGGGTATCCATCTCTATCATCTTCAAAATAAATAAATTTAAAAGATTTGCCATCATATTTTATGAAGTCATAAGTGTTTAAATCTTCCCATGCTATCGTTCTAAAACAAGAAAGGCCATAATTATCTTCTCCATAATAATATTTATCACAAGTAATCATATTAAAAATAGTAGTATTATATATTTGTGGTTCATAATAATCATCACCTAAATCAATTCTTTGCTTTCCTAAATAGGTTCTTTTTGCCTTATTTTCTTGTTTTGTTGGTTTTATAACATCTACACATTTTGGAACAACAAATCTTATTATTTCTTTTTCTTTCATCTTTTTCCTCCTATTATATTCAACCGTTTAAGAAGTAATAATGTATTTCTTTTAATCTGGATATATCATTTTTTCTTCTTACACATAGATTATAGCATTAAGGAAAATAAAAATGGTCAAATCGCATTTGACATTTACGATTTTGACCATTTTCACATTTTAATAAATTAACGAATCTTCATAACCATATTCAGTTAACATATCATTTACTTCATTTAGATCATAGATTTTATTTTCAATTGCATACTTGATTATTAACGAATATTGATTAGATGATGCTAATGTATACCCTGCTTTTTTAAGCAGATATTTACATTCATGATTATCACATTTAAGTGCAAATACTATTTTTAAGCACACAATCAAAGATGGATTTGATTTACCAGATATTATTGACGACCATAATTGTTTTGAAATGTTGGCTTTATTATATAAATCTGATGCTTTATCATATCCATATTTATCTAATAATGAATACAAATATTCAACAAAACTAACAGCTTTCTCTTTATTTTTTGTGTGTTCTTCAATATACTCATCTAAGTTTTTTTTCATAATGTACCTTTCTTCTTATAATTAATTATATCACAAATATTCAATTGGCTCAATAAATGAGCACGTTTAGTAAGAACGATTTTTACAAAATGACTATCTAGATTAATTTATAGGTGTTTTTTTAATTATATAAGCAAAATAAAAGCACCTTTGATGTTATCTCGGGTGCTATATCGTTATTCTTCAATAAATCTTGCTTTTAAATTATTGAAACTTGAATTTGAAGAAATCTCGTTATCTGGAATGAATAAGTATTTAAATGCTTTATGTCCGTTTGCTAGGTTATAAGCACTAGCCACCTTACAATAAGATATTGCACGTTCTTTTTTAGCCATAACATCTGGGTCCGTTAATTTTCTTCTATCTTTAACTTCTACCAAATAATACATATCTTCAGTTTCAACAACAAAGTCAGGTTCATATCTTTTTCCACGATTGTAAGTAATATTAAATTGTCTTGAGCTTGGTCTTAGCCATTGAATAACTTCTGGAGAATTTTCACATGCTAATGCAAATTTTCTTTCAGGGTTACTATCAAATTTATATGGCGTTGTAACTGATTTTCTAGCACCATCATATGTAATGGCTCTGATGTCAACATCTGGCTCTTCATTAATATTTTTTAACTCGCCAGTTATATCCATCAAATAATTAGATATTACAGTCTCAATACCTGATACTGTTTCAACAATACCTTCATACTTAACAGCTAAATGTTGTAAAAGCTGAGTTTTGAACTTATTAGTAATGTCTCGTTTATACATTAAAATAATATTTCTTACTTCCTCTTCGGTAAATCTGTCTCTATAATGTTTTAAAAATTGAATGACAACCTTTTGTATAATCTCAGGGCATTTTTCGTAATCAATTTCACTTATTTCTCTAATACCATCTACTAAAACTTTTTCTGGTTTAATAGTGTTGAAATCAATTACACTACCTTTTATGACTTGTGTCTCCTCTCTTGAATCCAATAAATTTCTTATCAGTATCTCATTTGCGATTGGAACATAGTTCATTTGTGACAAATCTAAATCAAAATCTTGAATAATATATTCTTCATCACCAAATTCTTCAGTTCTAATCTTTGGAATATACATTTGTTTATCCTGAACAGCATTTACAATATCTTCTCCAACATTAGTTAAACCAAACATAGCATCAAAAATTCTTTGATAATCGGTATTATCTTGATATCTTTCACCAATATCTTTTTGAGCTTGTTGTCTAACTAATTCAGCATTAATACTTTTATGTGGATTTTGTCTAACTTGAGTATTTGTAGCATTTGTTACTGCTGCTAAAATTTCATCATATGCTTCTCTATTCTCTTGAACATTATGGTCTAAACCAGCTTGTTCTAACACTTCTTGACGTTGTTCATTGAGATCAAATAATGTTGTTTGAACAGGAATAACTCGTCTTTCTCTTTCTGTTTCAGCATAAATAATGCCTTCAGCATTAAAGATTGAATCTCCTCTTTGTGCTTCGGCAATAATTTCATCAAATTTATCATGGGCTGTAATAGTAACTGAATCAATCATTTTTTCTCCGGTTCTTTTACCATAAGGCAATCTTAAACCTCTTCCCACAGTTTGTTCACGAAGTGTTTTACTTGTTGCAGTTCTTAGAGGAACTATGGTATATAAATTATTGACATCCCATCCTTCTTTTAAAATATTAACATGAATAACTATTTCTATTGGATTATCAACTTTTTCCACTTCAAGAAGTAATTTAATGTTTTCTTCCTTTTCTGAGCCAGATTGATTGCTATGAACCATAATAACTTTATCTTTATAATTACCATTTCTAAATGCTTCAGATTTTATATAATCCAATACCCATTGAGCATGGTTAGTATCTTTGCATACAATAAGCATAAAAGGTTTAACAAGTTTAACTTGATTATTTACAGAATACTTTTTCAATTCAACCTTCATATTTTCATGATGTTTAATACCATCATTAATCATAGTTTTATCTAGTTCTTCAGATGTGAAATTATAACTTCTTATATCTTTTCTAGTTAAAGCATATGGAGTTCTTGTATATCCATCTTTAATAGCTTTACTTAGCGGATATTCGTAGACTACATTTTTAAATAAAACTGTTCTATTTCCTTCTTGAGTTTGAGGAGTAGCTGTCAATTCTAAACCTAAAACAGGATTTAAGTCATTAATTGCCCTAGCACTGGATTTTGCTCTATAGTGGTGAGATTCATCCATGATCAAAACAAGATCCTCTAAAGATTTAAGGTAATCAAAAAAACTTTGCCCAAGATATTCATTAATGCTCATCATATTTCTTTCATCTGAGTTAAATTTAGAAATATTAAAAATGAATATATTTATTGAGCCAGAATCTCCAATAGCATGTGCCGGTCTATTTCTATAATCATCATCTACCCATATATTTGGTGTTTGAGTAGTAAAACAGCTAACGCCTCTAAAAACATATTTTTCATTATCAGGTGAGGGATTACCTAAATCATTTTTAAGTTTATTATAAATTGTTAAGTTTGGTGCTACGACAAAAAAGTTTCTTATACCCTTATTAGCATATAAATAGGTCATAAACGCACCCATTAATTTAGTTTTACCAACACCAGTAGCAAGAGCGAAAGTCATAGACATAAAAGTATGTTCAAAGTCTTTAAATATAGGATATACGTCATGAATTGAATCAGTGGCATTTGATAAATCTATATTTTTTGATAATTGAATTTCATCTAATATTGAATCCAATATTTTAACACTTTGCTTTTGAGGCTTTCTTAGCCCCATTACATTAGAAATTGTATCAACATTAAATTCAGGGTATAACGGATAATTTATATTACTCATCATCTTCCTCCTCGTATTCAGGTGGGCAAACTATATTAAGATTATAGTTATCTTTGCCAAATTCACAGTTTTTAAGCAGTGATTGTGGTATTTTCTTGATAGATATATTTTTAATACCAGCAGCTACGTTAGTATCATAAGACTTACAACTAATTAATAAATGTTCGTCTTCTTTCAAATCAACTAAAATAGAATCAATAACTTGTTTAGTAACATGATTTGTAGTCACAAATAAATAAGAATTATTTTCATTGTTTGATTGTTTCCAATAGCATTCTTTACTTGGATTATATTTATATCCCTCATGTATGGCAATTGCAGCAGCAAGCATGTCCGAATTATATTCTGGATTAATTACTGATTGACCAAACGAGTCTTCATTTATTAATGTCGGGGCTAATTCATAGAATTTGTAGCCACCACCAGATGTCCAGCCAGTTGATTTGGTAACCCCGCCTTTTTCATCACCATTAATAATTTTATCTAAACGTGGTTTACAATAGATATAAGCAGTATCTTCCATCTCTATTCCTACCCAACGTCTCTTCATCTTATGAGCAACAGCAATTGTTGTTCCAGAACCCAAGAAAGAATCAAGCACAATATCCCCTGGTTTAGTAGCAATCGTTAAGATACGTTCAATCAATCTTTCAGGTTTAGGGGTATCAAAAGGTTTACTTGAAAAACCTAATGCTTTAATTTCTCTTTTTGCTTCTTGATTATCTCCAATTTCCTCTCTTGTCCACCAAGTCATTGGAGTAACACCATCTTTTACGTCACATAAAAATCTTTTAATTCTAGGAGTATTATTACCATCTGGGCCAAACCATATCCTGTTATCTGCCACAAATTCAGCAAATCTATCTTTATTTAGTCTCCAAGAATAACCTGCTGGAGGAAGAACCTTTCTTCCACTTGGAGTTGTTATTTCATAAATATTAGCTTCAACTGCTGGGCCAACAGACAAATCTCCAGAAGTCCAAGGGCCTCTAGGGTCATTATCCGGATTCTTATATCTTGAATTTGCTTCTGCAGTTCTTGGTAACTTGCCTAATTCAAAATCGTATGTATAATTTTTTGCATATACCAAAATAGTGTCGTGTGCTCTAGATAATGTTTTTTTTAAATTGATTGGTGAAAAAGAACGTTGCCATACTACTTCATCAATAAAATTTTTTCTACCAAATAATTCATCACATAGAACTTTTAAATAATGGCTCTCATCTGCATCAATTGAAATCCATATTGTTCCATCATCAGTTAATAAATTATACAAGATATTTAACCTATCTCGCATTAAAGAAAGCCAAGTCGAATGTTCCAAGTTATCATCATAATGCTCGAAAGCTGAACCAGTATTATAAGGTGGATCAATATAGATGCACTTAATTTTATTCGCATAGCTTTTTTCAAGAGCTTTCAACCCTAATAAATTATCTCCATGAATAAGGACATTATCATAGATAGCATCATCCAGTAAAGTTTTTGATTCTGCCTTATAACTTTTTTCTTTGTCCTCAATTAATATTCTTGGTTCGACATTGTTTTCGTCATCTTTGCCAAACCAGAACAATTCTAATTTATTACTCATTTTCATCATCCTCCTCATAAACTGGCGGGCAAATAATATTTAGCTTATAATCATCCTTACCAAATTCACAATTTTTTAATAATGATTGTGGTATTTTCTTTATTGATATATTTTTTATTCCGACTGTTACATTAGCATCATACGATTTACAACTTATTAGAACGTGCTCATCATCTTTTAAATCAGTCAAAATTGAATCAATAACTGTTCTTGTAATATGGTTGGTTGTCACATAAAGGTATGAACTATTTTTGTTATGAGATTGTTTCCAGAAACATTCAGCATCTGGTTCATAATTATAGCCTTCGTGTAAAGCTATAGCACTTGCTAACATAGCAGCATTGTACTCAGTGTTGATAACTGACTGACCAAAAGCATCCTCATTTATTAAAGTAGGTGCTATTTCATAAAAACGATAACCGCCTCCGCCAGTCCAACCATTTGATTTTGTTACACCGCCTTTTTCTATTCCATCAATTACTCTATCTAAACGTGGTTTACAATAAACATAAGCATCATCACCCATTTCAATCCCAATCCAACGTCTCTTCATCTTATGAGCAACAGCAATTGTTGTTCCAGAACCCAAGAAAGAATCTAAAACTATGTCGTTTTCATTAGATGCTATGTTTATAATTCTTTCTAGTAAACGTTCTGGCTTCGGGGTATCAAATGGAATTTCGGATAATTTTAATGCTTTTATTTCGTGCTTAGCTTCTTGGTTATCTCCTACTTCATCTCTAAGCCAAACAGTCAAAGGCACTAGTCCATCTTGCACATCAGCTAAAAATGTCTTTTTTCTAGGAGCATTATCACCTTTAGGCCCAAACCATATTCTATTTTCTACTTTCCATTTTTCAAAAGTTTGTTGACTACAAGACCAAAATCTACCACTAGGTGGTAAAACTTTTCTACCACTAGGAGTAGTTATTTCATACAGTAAAGAATCAGACCCAGATTTTGCTGACATAATAGTTGAAGTCCAAGGTCCTCTAGGATCATTATCTGGATTTGAATAACCTTTAGGAATTCCATCACCTCTAGACAATTTATTTGGTCTCCATTTTGATTTATCTTTTGCATATACCAGTATATAATCATGATTATCGGAAAACCATTTAGCATCATTACTTCTTGAGCCTTTTTTTTGCCAAATAACCGAAGCCACAAAGTTATTTCTACCAAATATTTCATCACATAGAATTTTTAAATAATCTCGTTCGTCGTCATCAATGCTTATCCATAAAGAACCATCATCTTTTAATAATTTATAAAAAAGTAATAATCTATCAACCATTAAAGAAAGCCAAATAGAGTGTTCTATATTATCGTCATAGTGGTCAAATGCTTTCCCTGTATTATAAGGTGGATCAATATAGATGCATTTAATTTTACCAGCATAAAGATTCTCCAATGCTTTTAATCCTAGTAAATTATCTCCATGAATCAACATATTATCAGTATTGTTATGAAACTTTACATTTGACAAATTAACACTTTCTATAAGCAATCTTGGTTCAATAGACGAATGTTCATTTTTTCCAAGCCACGTTAACTCTAATTTTTGATTAGCCATTATTCACTTATCTCCTTTACAACAACACCATTTTCTTCAAATAGCTTATCTAATTTAGCTTTTGCAAGTTTAGTGGGTTCCATATGCCCATTTTCCCATCTTGAAATAGACACAACAGAAACATCTAGAACTTTAGCTAATTCTTCTTGTGAAACATTTATTTTCACTCTTAAATCCATTAATGCTTTTGGATAATCTATTTTCATATTAAAACTCCTTTGCAATCAATTTCAGTTCTTATCATATCTTATCACATTTTTAGAAAAATTGCTACAAATTGCTACAAATATCTCTACTTTTAATCTAAATTTTATAAAATTCTCAGCTCATTAGGCATTAGCTTGATGAGCTTTTTATTTTACCCCTGAACGATTTGACACGTTCGCTTTTTATTTAAATCAAGTATTGTTTTGCCTGTTTCAACACGTTTTAACACAGGCGAAATATAAGGCTTATAAAATACTTTTAATTTTTTTGATTGGATACCTTACAAAACGCCCTGAAAGTGTCCTTATAGTGTAGGGACATTTTTTTAATTTTTTAAACTTTTTTTAATCAGATACCCATAAAACAGGGGTCTAAATGTCCATATAGTGTAGGAGATATTTTTGCCTATCTAAATATTTAAAAAAGTTTTAGTTGGATACTCCAAAAAATCAATGAAAATGTCCATATAGTGAAAGAAGTTTTATTTTCTTTTGGTCGATTTGCACATACTTCGCCATTAGCTATTGAAGAAAGAATAATAGTCGCTTTCTTCATTCCCCTTATAAGACTTTTGCAAGGCAGTCTATAAAGAACCTTGTTCTTATGATTTCAACTTACTGGCCAGTAGATGAAATAGAAATAAAGGAGGCATTAGTAGAATGCGAAAAAAGAAATTAATGAGGTATTTAAATGAAAGCAGTCATTTACGTATCTAACACAACAAATAACAATAAAAACTGCTTTTATCCAAACAAAGTAATTATTGGAGATGAACAATCTGGTTGTTTAGCATTTTCTCGTGATTATGTCTGTGCAAAGTATAAGGATAATTATAGAAGTCAAAAGAATTTTATATCATCATCCTTACTACCTTTTGATATTGATAATGATCATAGTGAAAATGAAAAAGAATGGATTACTCCATCTAAAGTTGCTGAGTTCTTTACTGGTGTTCCTTTTATCGTTCATTACTCTAAGAATAATATGAAAGAGAAAAATGGAAAGAAAGCTAGACCTAAGTTCCATGTCATCTTTCCAATTAAAGAGATTACTGATGAAAAGGAATATGCACACTATAAAGAAAGGCTATATGTTTTATTTCCTTATGTTGACTCAAATGCTCTTGATTCAGCTAGATACTTTAACGGAACAGAAAATCCTAAAGTAGAATTCTATGGTGGAACTAAAACAATAGATAAATTTATAGAAAATGAAGAAAAATCATATGATTTCCTATCTAGTGATGAAATACCTGAAGGAAAGCGAAATAGTACAATGCTTCAAATAGCAGTAAGAATTCTAAAACGTGATGGAGATACAAAAGCCACTAAAGACTTATTCATTAAAGAGTCGAAAAGATGTAACCCACCACTAGAAAATAATGAGTTATCTAATATTTGGAAGCAAGCTCTAAAGTATTATGAAAAGATTAAACTTAATCCTGATTATAAAGAGCCGGGAGATTATCAAAAAGTGGAGTTTGATGAGATTATTCCTTTACCTGATGTTGTCTTACCAGAGTTTCCAGTTAATTCACTTCCAAGTGCTATAAAGAATTATTGTTTAGAGGTAGCTGAAAGTACACAAACACCACCAGACATGGCATTTGTTTCTGCTTTAGCTATTATAGCTCTAGCGATGCAAAAGAATTATAAAGTTGTAGGTAAGGCTGATTGGGAAGAACAATTGTCTCTTTATGTAATGATAGTTGCGGAACCTAGTGATAGAAAGTCTGCAGTTTTATCGCAAATGATAAAAGTTATTAATGCATTTGAAGCAAATTACAATGAAACTCATTCACTTGAATTAGAGAAAAATCATGATGAGTATTCTAGACTTACTACCTCAAAAGCAAAGGTACTAAAGAATCTTGAAAAAGGTAAAGCTACTCAGGATGAATACGATGAATTGCTTGAGAAAATATCCAAGTTCAAAAAGCTTAATAGACTAACTCTTACTTTAGATGATGTAACCAGTGAATCTATAGCAACCAAAATGAGTGAGCAAGGAGGATGCATTGCAATTGTATCTAGCGAAGGTGGAATGGTTGATATTATTTCAGGCTTATATTCTAAGAATGTCAATATCGATGTTTATCTGAAAGGTTATTCTGGAGATTCTTTAAAGGTGGATAGAATTGGAAGGGAATCATTTTATATTCCAAGTCCAAGACTTACCATTTTATTAACAGTTCAACCTAAGGTGCTAGAAAGCTTTATAACTAATCCTATATTCTCAGGTCGTGGACTTACTGCTAGATTTCTGTACTCAATTCCTAAATCTAAGGTTGGTAGTAGAAAATTCAATACAAATCCTATTAACTTTGATTCAAAGCAGGCTTTCAATGAATTAATTAATAGTATTTTATCGGAGACTAGTGATTTTACTACTTATATTCATTTATCAAGTGAAGCATCAAGACTTCTTGAAAGTTATCATGATAAGTTTGAAATTAGACTAGCTGGTGATTTAAGAGAAATTGGTGCATGGGCAGGAAAGCTTCTAGGTAATATACTTAGACTCTCTGCAATAATCAATAGATCAAAAGGAATCAAGTATGACGAATTTACTGGTTTAGCATCAACCAATGATGATGCAGTTTGGATTATCCAAAAGGATGATATGGAAGGTGCTATTGAAATCGGTGAGTATTTCTTAGAACACGCACTATGTGCTTTTAATCTTTTAGGCGTAGACCAAAGGACTAAAGATGCTAAAACAATTATTAGTATTTTAAGAAACCACGAACCAAAGCTAACTGAAGTGAATGTTAGAACAATAGCACGATTAACTAGGAGGGTTGGTAAAAAAGAAAGAATCGCACCAGTTTTGTCAACGCTAGCTGATTATGGATACTTAAAAGAAAAGATAAAAAGCTACGAAAATGACAGATCTAGAAGCGATACTTATCTAGTTAATCCTAAAATCTATGAAGATGACGACAAGCCACCATAATTAAAGGACTTTTGTCAACGTTGTCAACGTGTCAACAGGTAACGTATTTTTAATATATTTATTTATTATTATTTATATATTTTACAAATTTACACGCATGAATAGTGTTGACAATGCCGACAAACTATTATTAGGGTAGGGGCATCAAATCTCTACAAGTATTCATCTGGGCAGCGGCCTGGGCTCTCGTGTGTAAATTTTAGAATTCAAAGAGGGTATTAACCCTAAAATCAAATAATTTCAAAAGGAGATAAATCAATTTATGATTAATAAAGCATTTGCAGGTGATAGACCACACCTAACAAAAAGGGACATTAATTATTACTCAACAAACGATTATGAATGTGTAGCTTTGTATGAGTCACTTACAAAGGGAATAGTCATTGTCGCAAAGAGTAGAAAAAGAAACTATCAAAGTTTCAAAGTATCTTACAATCAATCTAATGTTTTCTTTTCTTCATTTGATGAAGCTAAAGATTTTATTGAGAAAAGATTCAAAGATATCACTCGTGAAGTATTAAATTTAAAGGAGATTAAGAAATATGAAAAATAACAAATATTACACAATAGCATTAGAGAATATGCTAAGAACTAAGAACAGTTTAGAAGACATTTCATTTTTAAAGGAAGGTTCAACTGATGGTGATTCATTTGAATATCCTATCGAAAGTGAAGTATTAGAAAAAGACAATTTATTTAGAAAACATGCTACTATCATCACTTCAACAAAAGGAGATGGAAAGATTGTAGCTGTTAGTTCAGATGCTGAAGCAATAATTATGGATGAGGGCGATTCTTATCAAGAAGATTCAGATACTTTCGTTGAAACAAAATTCAACTCATTTAAAATTGGTTCTTTAGCAAAAATTAAGTACAGCTTTGTATCGGATAATAAATTTGATATTAAAGATTATTTGAATAAAGAATTTTCTAGAAGATTTGGTAGAGCTGAGGAAGATTTATGCATCAATGGTAATGGATTAACTGAACCAACTGGTCTACTTATTGCTTGCTCTACTGGAGTTACTACAGAAGCTTTAACTTATGATTCAATTGTTGATTTATTTTTCTCTATTGGTAAAGAGTACAGAAATAATGCAGTATGGATTATGAGTGATGAAACTGCTATGGAATTACGTAAGTTAAAGGACGAAAGTGGCACACCACTTTGGAATCATAACAATGATACAATTTTTGGTAAGCCAGTTTTAACTACTCCTTATATGACAGATAGCGAAAAGAAAGTAATCTTTGGTGACTTAGCTTATTATTGGATTATTATTCGTAAACCATTATCTGTAAAAGTTCTAAAAGAGAAATATATGACAACTAATGATATAGGTTATGCAGCTAACGAACGCTTAGATGCAAAGTTAGTTCAAGATAAAGCTATTAAGGTATTAGTTGTTAGTGAAGAGGAATAAAACCAACACAGGTCAGAAAAAGGCACTATTCTGGGGAGATTAAGTTCTCCCTGGATTAGTTGGTTTAATGCACTATGGATAAAAATGAAGTAATAGAATCTTCAATTGAAATCGATGGAACTACCTATATTGTAAGTTCAATTAAACCCTCAAAGAGTGATATTAAAGTCATTAAGAATAAAGTAAAAAAACTTATTTTAAATAATATCGATAATAATACTAATTCAACTGACTAATTACTTGATATAAATCTCCTTTAGAGTGATTAATATACACACCTAAAGGAGGTATCAAAATGGGTAAAACAATTGAAGATTTAAAAGAAATCTGTGAACAAACTAACACTAGCTTTTCTGGTATTGAAAAATTAATTGAATACTATGAAAAATCATTACACTGGTCAAAGGATGAAGCAATAGCCTATGCAATTGGACTATTTAATAATGGAACTATAGACCAAATTAAAGTTCTAGGCCAGGATACTAAAGAAATCAAATCGAGGAGGCGAAAGTAAATGCTACAACAATTAAATACTGATAACAAGATTACTGCACTTTACTGCCGTCTTTCTCGTGATGATGAGCTTCAGGGTGATAGTAATTCTATTACGCATCAAAAAGAAATATTAAAGAAATATGCCGATGACAATGGCTTTAGAAATACTGAGTTCTTTGTTGATGATGGATATTCTGGCACAAACTTTGATAGACCAGATTGGCAAAGATTAAATGCTAAAATAGATGAAGGAAAAATCGGAACTATCATTGTAAAAGATATGAGTAGACTAGGTAGAGATTATCTACAAGTTGGAATTTATACTGAGATGGTATTCCCTAATAATGATATTAGGTTTATCGCAATTAATAATGGTGTTGATAGTATCAATGGAACTGAAAATGATATGACTCCATTTATAAACATTTTTAATGAATTTTATGCTAAAGATACATCAAGAAAAATAAGAGCAGTATTTAAAGCTAAAGGTGAATCAGGTAAGCCATTATGTACTATACCACCTTATGGATATTTAAAAGATCCAGAGAATAAATATCACTGGATTGTTGATAAAGAAGCTGCAAAAGTTGTTAAATATATATTTGATCTTTGTATCAAAGGATATGGCCCATCACAAATTGCTGATAGACTTAGAGAAGAAAAAATAGAATGTCCAGTGAGTCACATGACCAAGTTAGGAGTAAATAGTTCTGCTTGTTGGAGTAAGGATAGTGATGAATTTTTTTGGAACCCTGTAACAATCGCTAATATACTTTCAAAACAACAATACTTAGGTAGAACAGTTAATTTTACCACTTATACAAAGTCATATAAGAATCACAAACTTATGAAAAATACTGCTGATAAATGGAAGATATTTGAAAATACACATGAAGCAATAATCGATCAAGATACATTTGACGTAGTTCAAAAAATACGAAGTAACCATAGGACAAGAACTAATATGGGTGAAATGCCATTATTATCGGGTTTAGTATACTGTGCTGATTGTGGTTCCAAGCTGTACCAAGTTAGAGGTAATGGATGGAATTATAGTAAGCATTATATGGTTTGTGCTTCCTATAGAAAGAAATCTAAAAATATATGCTCATCTCATCAAATCAAAAACGTAGTTCTAGAAAAACTTATATTACAAAGAATTAATGAAATGATTGAGCTTGTTCATGACTCTGAAGATGAGTTCATAGAAATGGTAACTAAACAATCTAAAGATAACTCAAATAAGCAAATTAGAGAAGCAAAAAAAGAATACGAAACATCAATGTCTCGTATTGCAAAATTAGATTCATTAATTCAAAAGTTATATGAAGATAATGTTGAAGGTAAAATATCTGATGAAAGATTTATGAAACTAACGCAAGCATATGAATTAGAGCAACAACAACTAAATGCTAGAGTATCTGAATTAAAGAATTACTTAGACAATGAAAACAATAAAAAAGTTAGTGTTGATGGATTTATTAATGTTGTCAAGAAATACACTCACATCGAGAAACTTGATTGTGAAATTTTACGTGAATTTGTAAGTAAAGTACTGGTTCATAAAGCTGAAATAATAAATGGTAAGCGAACTCAAAGAATCGATATTATCTTTAATGGACTAGAAGGTATTATATTAAACCAATAAAAAAGCGTAGCTACTACAATTGTAACTACGCTAATTTATAAGGGTATAAAAATCCCTTATTAAACTGCACTAAGGCCTCTTTAATTTATAAATTAGTTTCAATTATTCCGTAATCTTTGTCATCTCTAATATAGACAACTGAAACTTTATTTGTTTCTAAATTTTGGAAAATAAAGAAATCATGACCTAACATTTCCATTTGGGTAATTGCATCATCAACACTCATTGGTGTTAAATCAATTTTCTTTTCCCTAACTAAGTTAATAGCTTTAACTTCAGTCTGTAATTGCTTTAAATCAAACTCAGCTTCAGCTGCATAATGACCACTAACTCCCCTTCTCCTTTTTAAAGCAGAATAAACTTTGTCTTTGTGTCTACGCATTTGTCCTTCTAACTTGTCAATTGATAAGTCAATTGCTCCATTAATCGTTTCGTCTTTAACTTCCGCTCTTAATGTTAGGTTTTTTGTTGGGATAGTGATTTCTACTTCATAGTAATTAGCATATTCTTTGCATAGAACATTAGCTGTTACAGCGTCTGGATTTCTAAAATAACTATCCATCCTTGCAAGTTTTTTTGTTGCGTAATCCACTACACTTTCTGTAGGTGAATACTTGTTTTTACCACGTACAATAACTTTCATAATATCTCTCCTTCCTACCGTGTGTTTATATTATAACATATTTTCTTTACAATGTCTTTACTTTAGAAGGAAATTATAATAATTTTTTTAGCAAGATCCAAAAGCAAATTTAGTTCATTAAAATATTTTTCAATTCCAAAATCTTCAATAAAGAGATAGATACTATTTTCTTGATTAATAACCATTTCTTTAAAAATTTGAGCTACCCTTTCATTATTACAAGTGACAAAATCCTCATCAATTGGACAAAACTTAAATAAATAATAAACTGCAATTAAAGTATTACCTATTTCAAAATGCATATCTAAAGGATACTCTTTACACTTCTTACAATCAAAAACTTCTAACAAATTATATAATGATCTTTCTTTTTTACACTCCATATTCCCTCCTAACTATATATTATTAGTTACGAGAATAAATCTTTTTAATAAAATAAAAAGTGCTAGGAAACTAGCACTTTTTTGACTATTTAATTTCCACTTCAGCTCCTGCTTCAATTAACTTAGCTTTGATACCTTCAGCTTCTTCAGGTGCAATACCTTCTTTAACTGGTTTTGGTGCAGCATCTACTAAATCTTTAGCTTCTTTTAATCCTAAGCCAGTAATTTCTCTAACTACTTTGATAACTTGAATTTTGTTTGGACCAAAAGCCTTTAAAATAACATTTACTACGCTTGGGCCTTCTTCTTCAGCTGGACCAG
>Ga0255342_1004059_pt1 | contig 15386 bp, 14 predicted proteins | sample wastewater_treat_3_FD_192416 | JGI IMG/M metagenome (GOLD analysis project Ga0255342, IMG submission 192416) | Wastewater microbial communities from Lulu Island WWTP, Vancouver, Canada - plant14 | ecosystem: Engineered > WWTP > Wastewater > Unclassified | place: Canada: Vancouver, British...
TTTTTTATTAAGAATTGCAACAAGACTCCTCCCTAAAAAAATGATTCAAAACCTTTACAAACTTTTACGAGGTAAAAAATGAATATAGCTCTTATCGGCGGCTCAGGTTTTGTAGGCACCCGTCTTACAAAACGTCTTTTAGATGCAGGCCATGAAGTTCGCATCTTAGACAAAAACGACAGCCTCACCTACCCAAAGCTCCGAGTGCAAGCCGATGTGCGGGATGTAGAGAGCATAGTCCAAAACCTTTCTGACATAGACCTTGTCGTAAACCTCGCGGCAGAACATCGAGATGATGTAAGCCCTAAGAGCCTTTACGATGATGTAAATGTTACAGGTGCAGAAAATGTTTGTATCGCATGCAAGCAAGTTGGCATAAAAAAAATAATTTTTACAAGCTCGGTAGCGGTCTATGGCTTTGCACCCCTTGGAACAGATGAAACTGGCAAGATTAATTATTTTAACGATTACGGTAGAACCAAGTGGCTTGCAGAAGAAAAATATCGCTTGTGGCTTCGCGAAAGTAATGAGCACTCGCTTACCATCATTCGACCGACGGTTATTTTCGGTGAGCAAAACAGAGGCAACGTATACAATCTTCTAAGACAAATTGCAAGCGGACTCTTTCCCATGGTTGGAAATGGCAAAAATTTTAAGTCCATGGCCTATGTGGAAAATGTCGCAGCCTTTATTGAGTACTGTCTTTCAAATACAGAAGGAGAGCATCTATTTAACTACATCGATAAACCTGACTTTGATATGAACTCTCTTGTAAAAGAAATACATAAAACACTGGGTAAAGACAAAAAACTCTTTCACTGGCCCTATTGGCTCGGTATGCTCGGTGGCTATGCCTTTGACCTCTTAGCCTTTGTTATACGAAAAAAACTTCCCATTAGTTCTATTCGAGTGAAAAAATTTTGCTCAAACACTCTGTTCAATGCCGAACAGCTAAAGAAAACTAGTTTTCAAGCACCAGTAAGTTTAAAAGAAGGTTTAGAAAAAACTATTCGTTATGAATTTATAGATAAGATAGACGGACATTTATTTTACACCGAATAAAAAAGGAAACAAAAAACAAAGCTTATGTTTACTGACGTTCTTATTTTAGCAGGTGGTTTTGGGGAGCGACTCTGGCCTGCCTCCACAACTAAAACACCAAAACAATTTTTAAGCATAGACGGCGAGGTCTCTTTTTTTCAGTCATCCGTTTTACGTGCCTTTTCTCTTCAGATTAGCGGTAAAATTCTCATCATAACAAGAGAAGATATTCTTAAAACCTGCATTGCACAATGTCTTTCACTTTCAAAATTATTTTCAGACCAAAAACTTTTTACTTCCCTTCTTAAAAAAATTCATATCATCTGCGAACCTAAGGCTATGGGGACTGCCGCTGCCATTTTACTTGGATCATTTTATTTAAAACAAAGCGATGCAAAAAATCACGCTATTTTATCCTTAACAAGTGACCATATTATTAGTCCCTTTGAAGCATTTAAAAATGATGTAGCTATTGCCTACAATGAAACTAAAGAAAATAAACTTGTCTGTTTTGGTATAAGCCCAAGTTTTCCATCAACAAGTTATGGTTATATTCAAGTGGGAGAAAAAACAAAACAACATGCCTATGAGCTTCTGCATTTTAAAGAAAAGCCTGATGCTAAACTTGCACAAAGTTATTTTGAAACAAAAGAGTATTTATGGAATAGCGGCATGTTTGCTTTTACATCAGAATTTATGTTAAAGGCATTTAATACACACCAGCACTCATACTATGCTGCTTTTGAAAAACTAAAAAACACTTCCTGGTATGAACAAACAGAAGAAAACAATATAGAGATTATAAAACCTCTTAGCCCTCTTATAGATGTTTACAATAGCCTATCTCCCATAGCCATTGATGTTGCCATTGCCGAAAAAATAAAAGAGCGCTCCTTAGTCAAAGCAAGCTTTATATGGGACGACATAGGCACCTGGGATAGTTATGCATCTTTATTTGATCAGCATCAGGGTCTTGTCTTTGAATATGAAAGTAAAAATAACTTTGTCTATTCAGACCTTCCTGTCTCACTTTGCTATGTAGATAACCTCATCGTTGTTGTAAAAAACAATCGTGTTTTAGTTTTACAAAAAGGCAAAAGTCAATACCTTAAAGAAATTACAAAACTACAAGATACAAATCAAACATAAGGAAGTTTAATGTTCTTTACACTTGCACTTAAAAATATTTTTTCTCGAAAAAGCTCAATCATCATTATTGTGTTTATAACGCTTGTATTTACCCTTCTCTTTTTGGTTAACAATTTTTTTGACGAAACAGAAAAAGGGATATCGCAAACCTATACTGATTCTTTTACAGGAGATTTTATTATACGACCTGTATCAAAATACCCGATAAGTCTTTTAGGTGATGACACGCCATTGACAGGAGAGCTCACAAAACTCGATATCCTTCCACAGTACCTAGATATAAAGCAGATACTCGAAACTAACGCAAAAGTAAAAAACACTGTCAATCAACTGACTGATGTTGCACGGTTACAAAGAAGCGAAGATGTATCCCCTGCTATTGAACACATCCTTGTACACACAGGGCAAAACTATGATTATGAACTGAATCAGATCTTTTTTGATGACCTGGGCTTAAAAAAACCAGATTATTTTCTAGAAGCCGCAGGAAAAAATGCAACAGAAACAGCGGGAAACATTTTGATAAAAATAGATCCTGTTTTAGAAAAAATAAAACCTGATGCTTTTTTAGTCCTAGGAGATACGAATTCTTGTCTTTGTGCGATAGCTGCAAAAAAACGGAAAATTCCTATTTTTCACATGGAAGCGGGGAATCGTTGTTTTGACCAAAGAGTACCCGAAGAAACAAACCGGAAAATTGTCGACCACATAAGCGATATAAATTTAACATATAGTGATATTGCTCGTGAATATTTACTTAAAGAAGGACTTCCCGCAGATAGAATAATAAAAACAGGCAGCCCCATGTATGAGGTTTTACATAGGTATTTACCAAAGGTTAAAGCTTCCAAGGTACTCGAAAATCTCGGTCTATCCAAAGGAAACTATTTTGTCGTTTCAGCTCATAGGGAAGAAAATATTTCCAGTGAAAAGAACTTCTTACATTTATGTTCTATATTAAATGATATGGCTAAAACTTATAAGTTCCCTATCATCGTGTCTACACATCCAAGAACTCGCAATATGATAAAAGCAAAAAAGATAGATTTTAGCCCTCTTATAAAACTTGAAAAACCTTTTTCATTAAGCGATTACCTTGCCTTACAAATGAATGCAAAAGCTGTCTTATCTGACAGTGGCACTATATCGGAAGAGTCAAGCATCTTGGGATTTTCTGCTCTCAATATTCGTGAAGCCCATGAACGGCCCGAAGCTATGGAAGAAGCTTCGGTTATGATGGTTGGCTTAAATCCAGAACGAGTCAAACAAGGGCTTGTACAACTCTCCCATGAGGAAAAAGAAAATATTCCCTTTCGCTTAGTTTCTGACTATGCAATGCCAAATGTATCAGATAAAGTTGTACGCATTATTTTGAGCTATACTGATTATATAAAACAAAATGTCTGGAAGGAAACTGTATAAGTGAACATAGCCATTATTGCCGATGATTATCTTCCTCATAGCACGCGTGTAGCTGCAAAAATGCTACATGAGCTTGCACACTCTTTAAAAGAAATGGGGCACAATATCGTTGTCATTACTCCAGAAGTATTTCAAAAAGAAAAACTCAAGATTGACGATTTTGAAGATATTTGTATATGGCGATTTAAATCAGGACAGCTAAAAATATCAAACTTGGTAAGACGTGCAATCAATGAAAGTTTATTGTCAGTGCGGGCATGGAAGGCTATAAAAAATAAAGTTCAGTCAAATACATTTGATCTTGTTATTTATTACTCCCCAAGTATTTTTTTTGGCACACTAGTGAAAAAAATAAAAAAAACATGTGCTTGCCCCTCATATCTTATTTTACGTGATTTTTTTCCTCAATGGACTATTGATGCTGGACTTATAAAAAAAGGTTCACTAAAAGAGCATTACTTCCGTATTTTTGAAACTATAAATTATAAAAATGCAAATCGCATTGGTCTCATGTCAGAAAAAAATCAAATAGTTTTCAATACACATACAAAAAATATTTATCAAACAGAAATTCTACGAAATTGGGCTAAGTTAAAACCACATCAAAAAGAAACAAATACTCCCTCTTTACGTGAAAAATTAAAACTACAAAGTAAAACAATTTTCTTTTATGGGGGAAATATAGGCTATGCGCAAGATATGGCAAACCTCATGCAATTGGTAAAAAAAATGCAAGCCTTTCCTCAAGCCCATTTTGTTTTTTTAGGGCAGGGAGATGAAGTTAGCTTAATCAACCACTTGGCAATAGAATGGAAGCTAAAAAACTTTAGTTATTTGCCATCTGTTTCACAAGAAGAATTTAAAAATATCCTTTGCGAGATTGATATTGGTTTATTTAGCTTAGCAAAACATCATACCATACACAATTTCCCTGGAAAAATTCTCGGATATATGGTGCAATCAATTCCTATTCTTGGTAGTGTGAACGAAGGAAATGACCTCATGCCTCTGGTAAACAATGCTAGTGCTGGTTTTATTTCTGTTAACGGTGAGGATGAAACCCTTTTCGAAAATGCAAAACTACTTTTACAAAATATAGACCTACGAAAACAAATGGGGCATAATGGATATCAACTGCTAAAAAATGAATTTGATGTGCAAAAAATAGCAGAACAAATAGTTGAGAGTATTGGCAAGGAAAATTCATGAAAGGCATCATCCTCGCTGGGGGCTCAGGCACCCGACTCTATCCTATAACTCGCTCTATTTCAAAGCAAATTGTTCCGCTTTACGACAAGCCGATGATTTACTACCCCTTGTCGGTTCTCATGCTTGCAGGTATTCGCGAAGTGCTGATTATTTCAACCCCACGCGACCTACCAACCTTTAAAGAACTTTTTGGTGATGGGTCCTGGCTCGGCATGAGTTTTTCATATGCGGTACAAAAAGAGCCTCGAGGTTTAGCTGAGGCTTTTACTATCGGGGAAGATTTTGTTGGACAAGATACCGTCTCCTTGGTTTTGGGAGATAATGTTTTCTACGGTCAAGGTTTTACAAGCACCTTGAGAAATGCAAGGGCAAAAATAGAAACAGAAGGTGGCGCTGTAGTCTTTGGTTACTATGTAAAAGACCCATCTTCTTTTGGCGTTGTAGAATTCGACGCTACCGGTAAAGCGATTTCCATAGAAGAAAAACCAAAAATGCCCAAATCTCATTACGCTGTTCCCGGACTCTACTTTTACGACAATTCAGTAATTGATATTGCCAAAAATGTTAAGCCATCTGCACGTGGTGAAATAGAAATTACTTCTGTAAATGCAAACTACTTAGCGCAAAACAAATTACATGTCGAAGTACTTGGCCGCGGTTTAGCCTGGCTCGACACTGGCACCTATGAAGATTTACTGGATGCGGCAAACTACATTGCAACTATTCAAAAAAGACAGGGGATGTATGTCTCTTGCATAGAAGAAATAGCCTACCGAAACAAATGGCTTTCAAAAGATGCTTTACTGAAACTTGCAGATGCGTATAAAACCGAATACGGCGAGTATTTGCGCTTTATAGCAGAAACTTTTTAATTGAATACAGGTAAAACAATGAAAAACAAAGGCAGTAGATTCCAAAACCTACTCATCAGCGGTGGTGCCGGCTTTATTGGCTCAAATATGATTCGCTATCTACTCGGCCCCGAATCAGGCTTTACAGGGCGCATTATAAATGTCGACTCCCTCACTTATGCAGGAAACCCAAAGAGCCTTTCCGACATTGCCAAGGCTCATGGCGAAAAAAACACCGGGCGCTATATCTTTAGCAAAACTGATATTTGTGACCGTCCTTCTATAGAAGCGCTTTTTAAAACATACGATATTGATTCCGTTTGCCACCTTGCAGCAGAAAGCCATGTTGACCGCTCTATACTGGGGCCAGAAACCTTTATTACTACAAATATTATGGGAACTTTTACCCTTCTCGATGTAGCAAAGCAATTTTGGACAGAAAAAGATGGTCGCCTCCGAGAGGACGTCCTTTTTCATCACGTGAGTACTGACGAAGTTTTTGGTTCTCTTGGCGAAACGGGCTTTTTTACCGAAACCACTTCCTATGACCCACGCTCTCCCTACTCTGCGAGCAAGGCAGGAAGCGACCACCTGGTAAAAGCCTATTTTCACACCTATGGCATGCCTATTACCATGTCCAACTGCTCAAATAATTATGGTCCTTATCAGTTTCCAGAAAAACTCATACCCGTTATGATTCTAAACATGCTAGAAAACAAAGCCCTCCCCGTCTATGGCGATGGCAAATATATTCGCGACTGGCTCTATGTCGAAGACCATAACTCTGCGGTTTGGACTATTATGCAAAAAGGAACACGAGGTGAAACCTACAACATAGGTGGAGAGAATGAATGGGAAAATATAAAGCTCCTCAACCGACTCATAGAAATTGTAGCAGAAGAGGCAGGGAAAGATGCTGATGAGTTGCGCTCTCTTATAAGATACGTAAAAGACCGACCTGGTCATGATAGACGTTATGCTATCGATTGTGAGAAACTCAAAAGAGAACTGGGCTGGAAACAGTCCTACAACTTCGATAAAGGCCTACGAGAAACGGTGCGCTGGTATTTGAACAATACTGAATGGATAGACAATGTGCGCAGCGGCGAATACCAAAACTGGATAGAGAAAAATTACGGGAAAAGGTAGAAAAGGAGTTATAAATGTATTACGTAAACCCAACAATTAAAGATTTTATTCGAATAAATCAACCTGAGGGGCGTTTACCCTATATTCGATTGGATCAAAATGAAAATCCAGATGGAGTTCCCCAATGGTTATTCGATGAAGCAATGAAAAAGGTTACGCCAGAATATCTATCTTTATACCCCGAAGAAATTGCCTTTACAGAAAAATATGCAAACCACTTGGGGGTAAACCCGGGAAATGTAACTTTTACCGTTGGAAGTGTTGTTGCCATGGGCTACGCCATTAAGGTTTTTGGAGAACCTGGAAAAAACTTAATAAGTGTTACTCCTACCTTTGGTATGTATAAGGTCTATGCTGATATGGAACATGTAAACACAAAATTTATTCCGTATGAAAAAGATTTTACCTTTGATATAAATAAAATGCTAAATGCGATTGATGAACAAACAACAATCGTTTCTATAGTAAATCCTACTATGCCTATTGGGAACGTTTTTACCCAAGAGGAAATTGAAAAAGTAGTATTGAAAGCACAAAAGCACCAAGCAATGGTAATAATCGATGAAGCTTATTATTATTTTTATAAAGAGACTTCCCTTGAACTCATAAAAAAATACGATAACGTTATAATTTTAAGAACATTTTCTAAAATGTTTTCAATTCCGGCATTACGCATGGGTGTTGTTATTTCTAATGAAAAAAATGTCCAGTACATAAAAAATTATAAACCACACTACACCGTTAATGGTGTTGCACTTGCTTTTGCAGAAACAATGCTAGATAACTTTGATAGGTTGATTTTAGAACTTGATAAAAAATTTACTACAGGACGTGATTATTTATTACAAGAATTAAAAAAACGGGCCTATCATTACATTCCCTCTCATGGCTGTTTTATTTGTATTACACCTAAACATAAAACAGCAGAATATATTACAGAGGAACTCAAAAAAAGAAATATTTTAATTTTTTGTGGCAAGGGTGATTCTGCTGGATTCTTACGTGTAACAATATGGGATAAAAAATATATGGAAGCATTTATGCATGCACTGGAGGAAATCGATACATGAAAAATTACGCAATTATACTCGCAGGTGGAGCTGGAACTCGCCTTGGCGGACCAATGCCAAAACAATTTATTTCATTAAACGATAAACCAGTCATCGTTCATACTTTAGAAAACTTTGAAAAAAATAAAGACATAGAAGCTGTACTTATTGTTTGTATAAAAGATTTTATTCAACTTTTAGAAGAAATTATTGTAGAATACGAACTAAAAAAGGTAAAATGGATTGTTCCTGGCGGAGATACGTCCCATGATTCAACTCGAAACGGTATTTTTCATTTAAAGGATAAAATTAAAAGCGATGACTTTGTTATAATTCACGATGCAGCTCGCCCTATTCTACCACAAGTTGCTATGCAAAATATGATTGGTGTTGCACATGAAAAAGGAAATGCTTCCTTGGCAATCCCCTGTTACGAAACCGTTTTATTTACTGAAGACCAAAAGTCCGGAATAAAAGATTTGGATCGGAATACCATAATGCGTGTGCAGACACCACAAATGTATCGCTATGATTTGATTCTGTCATCGTATGAAAAAGCTGAAGCTGATAATTTACACGATTTTGTGTATGCCGACCTCGTAGTACTTCATTATGGAGAGCGTATCTATTTTTCAAAAGGTTTTACCAACAATATAAAAATAACAAGAAAAGAAGATGTGCCGCTTTGCAAGGCTCTTATGACCTTTCCTGAAGAAGATTTATTTAATTTATAAACATAGCATAGAGGAATTACATATGAATAAAAAAATTTTTATTGCATCTGACCATGCAGGATTTGAACTAAAGAATATTATTATTGAACACCTGAAAAAGAAAGAATACCTTATTGAAGATATTGGACCTTTCACAGAAGATGAAGTAGATTACCCAATCTATGCTCATACGCTTAGCAAGAGAGTATTAGAAAATCAACAACATATTGGTATTTTAATTTGTGGTTCTGGTATAGGGATGAGTATTGCAGCAAACAAGCACAAGGGTATACGTGCTTCTGTTTGTGGAGATTTAAAATCTGCACGATGGACAAGAGAACATAATGATGCAAATGTATTATGTATGGGGGCACGCATTATTGATGCCGAACTTGCAAAAGAAATTACAGATATTTTTTTAGCGACTGATTTTATAGCGGGTAAACATAAAACTCGTGTTGAAATGTTAGAAATAAGTCAGAACTAGTTATTGTATGCACGAAAAACCCATTACGAAACGCCTTGTTCTCACCTCTCTTTTTTGGAAATTCATGGAAAGGGCTGGTTTACAAGTTGGACAGTTTATTATTTCTATTATTCTTGCACGACTACTAAGCCCAAACGATTATGGAGCTGTTGCCCTTCTAACTATTTTTATACAAATAGCATTTGTGTTTGTTCAAAGCGGTTTAGGAACCGCCCTTGTGCAAAAAAAAGATGCAGATGAAACAGATTTTTCTTCGGTTTTTTATTTGAGTTTTATAATAGCATCTCTTTGTTATACACTTATCTTTTTTACTGCACCGTCTGTCGCTCGTTTTTATGAACTCGATATTCTAAAACCTGCTTTACGAGTTTTAGCATTGAGTTTATTTTTCAATGCCTTTACAACAGTGCAGTATGCAATTATTTCAAAAACAATGCAATTTAAACGTTTTTTTTATAGCAGTCTTGGCGGAGTTTTTGGTTCAGGTCTTCTCGGTATAGTGCTTGCTTTTAAAAACTTTGGTGTATGGGCTTTGGTAGCGCAACAATTAAGCAATACTATTTTTATATGTATTATTTTATTTATTACGCTCGATTGGAAGCCACGTCTTCTCTTTTCACTTCGAAAAGTAAAAGCACTCTTTTCCTTTGGGTGGAAACTCCTTCTTTCTTCTCTTATAGACACTGGTTTTAACAATATCTATGGTTTAATTATTGGGAAGAGGTTTTCAAGTGAAACACTTGGTTTTTATACACGTGGGCAACAGTTTCCACAAGTAATTGCATCAAATCTTGATGGTTCTATTCAAAGCGTTTTATTGCCTACCTACTCTGCAAAAAATGATGATGTAGAAGCGGTAAAAAAAATAGCTCGCCAGTCTATTTCAACATCTGCCTTTTTTTTGGTACCTGCTATGTTTGGTTTAGCAGCCATTGCCAAACCACTTGTAACACTCATCCTTACAGAAAAATGGCTTCCCTCTGTACCTTTTTTACAGCTCGCGTGTATATTTTATTCTTGGCGAACGCTACAAACAACAAACCTTACCGCTATAAATGCACTCGGTTATAGCAATATTTACCTACGCCTAGAAATAATAAAAAAAACAGTATCCCTCATTGCCCTTTGTATTACCGTTCCCCTCGGAATCATGGCGATGGCAATCGGTGAAGTGTTTACTTCTTTTCTTTGTACAATAATAAATGCTAGCCCAAATAAAAAACTCATGAATTATTCTTATATAGAACAAATGAAAGATATGCTTCCTTCTTATATACTATCGATACTAATGTTTGCTTTAGTTTTGCTCTGTTCCTATTTACCTTTTGCCAGAAGTATAACACTTATTTTGCAGATACTTGTTGGTGCGCTTTCATATACCTTGCTTTCTGTTTTATTCAATAAAAAACAAACACAATTTATTTTAGCTACTATAAAGGGATTTAAAAGTGGAAAGTAAAAAACCTATTTTTGTAACTTCACCCTTATTGCCAGAATTAAAAAACTTTATCCCTTTACTAGAAGATATATGGGAAAAAAAATGGCTTACCAATAATGGCCAGTATCATCAAAAACTTGAAAAAGCCTTATGCACATTTTTGGGCGTTTCACAACTAAGCTTATTTACAAACGGAACTATTCCATTACTCACTGCCTTACAAACACTAGAACTAAAAGGTGAAGTCATTACTACTCCTTTTAGTTTTGTTGCTACAAGCCATGCTATAGTACTCGCAGGTTTAAAACCTGTTTTTGTAGATATAGACCCTATTACAGGAAATCTGGATCCAAGCAAGATAGAAGCAGCGATTACAAAAAACACCTCTGCTATTTTACCTGTGCATGTGTATGGGAACCCTTGTAACACCGAAGCAATAGAAAAAATTGCTCGTAAAAATAATTTAAAAGTCATCTACGATGCAGCACATGCCTTTGCAGTAAGAATAAATGGGAAATCCGTATTGCATGAGGGAGATCTTTCAACTCTTAGTTTTCATGCAACGAAGGTGTACAATACCATCGAAGGTGGTGCCCTCATTTGTCATGATACAGATACGAAACATAAAATAGATAGACTAAAAAACTTTGGCATTACGGATGAAGTTACAGTGGTAGAAACGGGAACAAATGGGAAGATGGATGAAGTTCGAGCTGCCTTTGGGCTCCTTGCACTAGACCTTGTACCTGATGCTATAGCGAAGCGAAAAAAAATTGTAGAAAGATACAGGACATTAATCGATTCTATACCCGGCATTCGCTATATTCCCGACATGGAAAATACTAGCCATAACTATGCGTACTTTCCTATTTTCATCGACAAAGAACGTTTTGGGATAAGCCGCGATGAACTGTATTTTTCCTTACAAAAAAAAGAGATACATGGAAGAAGATATTTTTATCCGCTTATAAGTAGCTTTCCCATGTATAAAGATATGCCTTCAGCTGCTCCATCCAATCTTCCGATTGCGACAAAAATCGCAGAAGAAGTCTTATGCTTACCTATTTATGCTGACTTAAAACTTGAAGAAGTGGAGCGAATTGTGCATGCTATAAAAAATAGAGGAACTAAGGCATGAAAAAAAACATCTTAATCTTTCCCTGTGGCTCAGAAATCGGACTTGAAATACATCGCTCGGTAAAAGATTCCATTCATTTCAACCTCATCGGTGGAAGCTCAGTCGATGATCATGGAAGATTTTTATATAAAAATTATATAGGTGGCATTCCTTTTATTACCGATCCACAGTGCATACCAGAACTTATAAAAATTGTAAAAGAAAAAAAAATCGACGCAATCTATCCCGCTATGGATTTAGTTATAGCGGTATTAAAAAAACATGAAGCGGATTTGGGCTGTAAAATCATAGCCTCTCCTGCTGAAACAACAGATCTTTGTCTTTCAAAAAGAGAGACATACAAAAAACTTGAATCGCTAATCAAGGTACCAAAACTTTATGCTCCTTCAGATACTCTATCTTTCCCAGTTTTTGTAAAGCCAAATAAAGGATATGGCTCTCGTGGTGCAAAAAAAATTAGTTCTCAAAAAGAATTAGAATTGCATCTAGAAAACAATAATGACGTTCTCATTTGTGAATATTTATCTGGTGAGGAATATACCGTCGACTGTTTTACTAACAAAGATGGAGAACTTCTTTTTGCAGAAGCACGTACACGAAGTCGTATTATGAATGGTATAAGTGTTCATACAAAACCCGTAGAGAATAACGAAACTTTTGCCGCAATCGCAAACAAAATAAATAATCATATTTCTTTTCGAGGTGCTTGGTTTTTTCAACTTAAAAAAAATGCAAAAGGAGAACTTGTTTTGCTAGAGATAGCAAGCAGACTTGGTGGTTCTTCTGGATTATTTCGGGTGCGGGGTATAAACTTTGCCCTCCTCTCTCTTTATGATGCCTTTGACATTCCCGTTTCAATTCTAGACAATGCATATTCAATTGAAATGGATAGAGCCTTAGACAATCGCTATAAAACAAATGTTTTATTTGATGAAGTATTCATCGATTATGACGACTGCATTTATTCTAAAGAGAAAGGCTTTAATCTCGATCTTATGCGTTTTATCTTTGATTGTAAAAATAAAGGGAAAAAAATAAGCCTTCTTTCAAAACATCAAGGCAACTTAAACGAAGAATTAAAAAAACAAGGAATTCACAGTCTTTTTGATAGGATTATACACATACTAGAGTCTGAAAAGAAATCGGCATATATAGACAACAGCAATGCAATTTTTATTGACGACTCTTTTGCTGAGCGAAAAGAGGTAAAAGAATCTGTTAAGATACCTGTTTTTAGTCTTGATATGCTTCCTTGTTTATTATAGAGAGGTAAAATGACAAAAACAAATATAGATATAATGCAAATACAAAAAAATCTATTAGCCATAATGAAGATACTAAAAAAAATATTTGATAAAAACAATATTCCCTATCTTTTAACCTATGGGACACTTTTAGGTGCAGTTCGCCATGAAGGCTTTATCCCTTGGGATGATGACCTCGATATTTGTGTAGATAAAAAACACTATGAAAAAGCAATGCAACTTCTTCGAGACAATTTGCCGGAATATCTCATTGTGCATGACAAAAAATCAAATCCTGGCTACTGGCTCCCCTACTCACAAATTGTGTATAAAAACTCTCGCACAATAAATACATTGTGGCCAGAAAACAACAAGCACCCATACACTGGCATAGGTATAGACATTTTTAGATACTGGGAAGAAAAAAAACATTCTACATATACAGCCCGTATACATGCAACAAAATCTACCCTTGTAAATCTCTTCGATAACTCCGCCTCACATAGGGGAATAGGAAAGTATCTTAGAATCTTAAAATATAGTGCGAAGTTATGCTTATTTAAGTTTTTCCACTTTTTTTCTAAAAAAACTCGTATGTATTGCATGGACCCTGTTATGCTTTCGAAATCAATTCATCCAGAAGATATTGAAAAATCTATCTTACAAAAATTTGAAGGTATACAGCTTCCTATCCCTAGTGGTTACGACAGATTTCTCAAAGGAGAATACGGCGATTATATGAAATTGCCGCCAATTGATGAGAGGGAATCTCATTATGCAATGGTGGAAATAGATAAAAATATATATGACATGGAAGATTATGAAAGCTACATCTAATGCAAGTGTTACAGAAACACAAGCAATTCTTTTATTCCTTTTTAAAGAAGTTAAGACAATTTTTGAAAAAAACAATATACCGTACTTTTTTATTTATGGATCACTTTTAGGTGCAGTTCGCCATAATGGTTTTATTCCGTGGGACGATGACCTGGATATTTGTGTAGATAAAAAACACTATGAAAAAGCAATACAACTTTTAAAAGAAAATCTACCTAAAACTATTTTTGTTCACAATAAAGACAGCGACCCGATATATTGGCTTCCTTTTACCAAAATTCGTTATAAAAACTCTAAAACAACCTGTTTAACTTGGCCTGAAGATAATGCATTTATACACACTGGTATTTGTTTAGATATATATCGATATTGGAAAGAAGAAAAATGGTCACCAGCTTTAGCAAAGTGTATAGCTATCGGTGAAACGCTCAAAAGAATAGACAATAGTTTTTATAATTATTCTTTTTTTGGAAAATTTACACGAAAAATAAAGCATTCTCTTCGGTATGTTTTTTATTTTTTACTGCATTGCTTTTCTTTAAAAAAATCTATGTATTGTTTAGACCCGATATCGATGACTAAGCCTTTACATCCAGAAGATATGGAAGATAAAAAAACTATTTCTTTTGAAGGACTCGATGTTCCCATACCTCTAGGATATGATAGAATTTTAAAAGATGAATACGGCGATTATATGACGCTTCCGCCAGAAGATAAAAGACAGCAATTATATACAAATGTGGAAATTTATGGCTAGCAGTTTTGAACCCCTCGTAAGTGTTTGCGTTATTTCATATAACCAAGAAAACTTTATAAAAACCTGCCTTGATGGTATACTATCCCAGAAAACAAACTTTTCTTTTGAACTACTTATAAGTGATGATGCAAGCACAGACAAAACACAGACTCTAGTTAAAGAATACGAGGAAGCATTTCCTACAATTATTCGCAACATAAGCAAGGAAAAAAATGTTGGCTCTGTAGAAAATTTTTATACAACGATGAATGACGCTAAGGGAAGGTATATAGCCCTTTGTGAAGGTGATGATTTCTGGATAGATACTAATAAACTACAAAATCAAATTGATTTTTTGGAAAACAATCCTGAGATTGGTATGTGCTATGCTCGGGCAAAACTTTTCCACAATAAAAAACAGCGGTATTATTCTAAACCGACCGGTAGTCTTGTTTCTTCCTTTGACGACTTATTTATAAATGGTAGCAGAATACCAACGCTCACTTCTTGTTTTAGAAAAAACTTGTATGAGCAATACATAAAAGAAATAAATCCAATTGAAAAGGGCTGGCTTTTGGGGGACCTTCCCATGTGGCTTTGGTTTTATTATAATTCAAAGGTCTATTTTTCAAGTGATATTGTAGCAGTGTATCGAAAACTCGAAGACTCTGTAAGTCATTCTAAGGATTTTGAAAAACAAAAAAGATTTGACAGATCTTGTTTTGCAGTTAGATCTTTTTACAAGGCACACTATAATTTGCATTTACCCCTGGAATGGAATGAAGATTCTGTAAACATACAAATAGCCTTCCACCAATTCAATAGAGAAAAAATTTTAAACAGTTCGTTTAAAAACTTAGAAACTAAAGAAAAACTAGTATGGGTCCTCGCCCATTCAAAAATTTTATTTTTCTTAACAAAAA
>Ga0255342_1004061_pt1 | contig 15377 bp, 7 predicted proteins | sample wastewater_treat_3_FD_192416 | JGI IMG/M metagenome (GOLD analysis project Ga0255342, IMG submission 192416) | Wastewater microbial communities from Lulu Island WWTP, Vancouver, Canada - plant14 | ecosystem: Engineered > WWTP > Wastewater > Unclassified | place: Canada: Vancouver, British...
CCTTCAATGTGGCGGTGAGGTTGGCGGTCTGGCCTTTACGGATACCTTCCAACATGGCCAAGACACCGGCGGCGGCCTGCGAGATTTCGCCTTTGTTCATGTTGCCGTCCGCTTGGACCAACAAGCGCAACACTGTGTTTTGCGCGTCGACTGCGAGCCGGGCGTTCTCTTCGCGCGTTTCCGCCACTCCCGTCACCATGCGGGTCAGCCGCATAGTGGCGTCGGGCAACGGCCCTTTGACCGCTTTGTCGAGCGCGACACGCGCCGTGCCGATCGCCGCGTCTTTGGTCTTCAGCAGGGTCTCGGCATAACTGCGGATTTCCGTCTGCTTTTCGGCGACCTCCTGCCAAAGCTGCTCGTCGTAGGTGGGCAACCCCTCCTGCAACCGTTTGGTGGCGGTGAGTGTAGCGCGTTGGCGTGCGACCAGTTCGCCGATCGTCTTGCGCGCCTCGCCGCGATTTTGTTGCTCGGCGGCAAGCTGCGAGGAGAGCGTCGTCATCTCGAACAGGATCTGTTGGCTGACCGCACGGTTGGGCGCGTCACCGGCGGCAGTGTCATAGGCCACGATGCGCAACGCCGATGAGGCGGAGACGTCCGCCAGTGAACCGGTCCATTTTTCGTTGAAGACTCTCTTTCCGTCGAGGTCCCACTCTTTGAGAACGTCGCCCTCGGCTCCCGGTTTGGCCCCTTTGTTGACGCGCTCGACGCGTACCTTGCCGAGGCCGTATTCGTCGGTGACTTCAAAGTGTACGACCGGCGCGGCATTGGGCGGCAGAACCGCCTTCGCGGCGGAGGGGATCACCAACCGGATGGCGGGCGCACGGTCCTCGACAAGTTCGAAGCGCACCGGCACGCGCATCTCAAGCCCGAAGGCGTCGCGCGCCGCGACTTGGAAGATCGCGCCCTCTTTGATCATGGCGGACCCCGACCAGCTTGCCTTGTCCGTGCCGGGCGTCAGCGTCAGCGTTTCCTGATCGAACAGGATTTGCGAGGTTTCGGTTGGCCGGTTACAGACGACCCGGAAGGCGACTTCGGAGTGAGCCGGGATCGCGACCGTATTGGTCAGCGCATCGTAGGTGCGTGGCGCCAACGACGTGTGTCCGGGCGGCGTCACCGTGAGTTGCAGGGCGGAGAGTGCTAGCGGCGGCACGGTGTCGATCGTAAAGGTGTCGGTCGGATAGGCATCGCCGACCTTGAAACGGTAACGGAGCGAGGTGGCGATTTTTGAGACGCGGTAGGGGAACTCCTCCTCCGTGCCGGTGGTCGAGAACTGGCCGATCCGCACCGTCGAACGTTTGTCGTCGGCCGGATAAAGATCCAGATCGACGAACTGTCCGGCGCGGCCGGTGGCCTTCACCACCAGATCAATACCGGAACCCTGCACAATGGTCTTATCGGCCGGCGTCACTGCGAGAACCGTCGCAAAGGTCGGCGGCGAAAGCTTCGAAAAAGGGTTCAGCACGCGCTGCATGGCCACTGTCCAGGCATTGCCGAGTACGAACGCTGGCACGACCAACAGCAGCGTCACTACGCCGACAGCGATCGCACCGCGTTTGCGCAGACGTCGATCCTTGATCTCGTGCAGGGGTAACGTGCGAAACTCCGGCACATCTTCATTCAGGTAGGCACGCAGCCAAGAGGATTGCGAACGCTCGTTGGCAAAGAGCACACGGTTGATGAGATGATTATCGAGCTGCGGGAATTTCTTTTCGAGAAACGCGGCCACAGCGGCAGGCGAGCGTTTCCGGTTGACCACGCGCGCCAGCCAGACCAGCGCGGCAATCACCAGACCGATCAGCACGAGCGAGAGGGCCAACCGCCCGTAAGTCCGCGGACGGAGCCATACATCGAGTGCGGTTAGAACGCCCCAAGCGGTCAACAGAAGGGCGAGCGCCACAATCAGGTGCTCAGTGGCGTGCCAGCGGTTGATCTTGCCATTGATGCGGTGAAGTTCTTGGTCGAAACTCGACATAAGCGGCTCCTTCCTGTTGCCCCCTCAGACCACGGGTCTAAGCGAACGGATTACCATTTCCAACAATAGCAAAATGAATGCGGGCTGTAAATCAGAAGCCAAGCGTTTTCACAAAGTAATTTAAGAATTCGCTAGGCTTTTTCCCGGTGCAAGGGTATAAATAGACGCGAATGGTAAAAGGCAAGAAAAAAAAGGACAAGGCCGCATCGCCGCCCTCCACTGGCCCGCATCCCGATGTGGTGGCCGAAGTGACGGATGAAAGTGAAGTCCCGGAGGCGCAGGCGGTCGAGCCTGAGCAGCCAGCGGCTTTGTCGGCTGACGAGCCGGAGGGCACCCCCGTGCAGGTTCACCAAGAGCTGCGCGCCATGACCCAGTCGGTCGCGGCGGTACGGCCGCGGTGGCGGCGCTGGATGCCGGACCTGATCAAAGTGGCGCTGGCGCTGGTCGTGATCGGGATCGCGGCGGCTATCTGGTATCAGCCGCCGTTGGTCAAGGCCAGTTTCCCGTATGTTTCCTATGTCTTTCACGGCCAACGTGCTGAAGATGCGGTGCTGCTCCGGCCGCTCGCGATGCCGACCCGCTACTATGTGATGCTGCCGGAGAAACTGGTCGATAGATACCAGTGGTTCGCCGTGGACCGGCGGCGCGAGGTGGTGGCTCTGACTGAAGCGCCACGCCACCGCGCGTTGGGGCTTCAAGCCATCCGGCGCAGCGATCCGCTCGGGCTGGATTTGGAATTCCGTAAGCTTGACGGATCGGAATGGCAGATTGCGTTTCTGGATGACGCCATTGTTTTTTCAAATACGCTGTTGACCGTGCGGCTGGACACGCAGCAGACCGCGCCTCAGCCGTAAGTTCGGGTACCGATGATGACATGCTGGAAAACGATGCTACTATGCTGCGCGGGCGTCGTGGCAACCTGCGGCGCGGCTGAATGGTCGGTCCGCGTGCTGCCCGGACCGGTCGCGACGAACGTTGCGCCGTTGCGTCTGGGTTTGCAGGCTGGTTTTCTGGACGGTCGCTTTCATCTGTTGCGCGCGGAGTGCCTGACTGGTCTCGATTGGGATGTCGAGCCCGGAGTGACCTTGGAGACGCTTGCAGCCGCGAGCCCAACCAACCGCACGGTGCGCGTCACGAACGGCGGCGCGGAACGTCTGGGCATCACGCAGATCACACGGACATTGCGGAGCGGCATCGGGCATACGTTGCGCCTACGGGGTCGCCGGATCGCGGGCAACGGGCGTGTCTGGGTGACGTTCCAAACACTGGGCGGTAAACCCGAAGATGGCGTGACCGAACGCTTCTCGCTGAGCGGTGAGTGGAAGTCGCGTAAGGTGCATGTGGTGCCGCAGCATGAGACCGCCCATCGCTGTCAACTCGTTGTCGATCCGGGCTGTGTTATCGAGTTGAGCGCACTGTCGCTGATGCCGGATGATGCCGAGGAGGACTGGGATCATGAGACGCTGACGGCGTTGCGCGGCATGAGTCCGAGTGTCATCGGATGGCCCGCCGCGAAAGAGTTGGGCACCTACGTGTGGTACGACGGGGTCGGCCCGCAGGCCATGCGACGGCCCGCTGTGCCTTCCGTTGTCCCGGAAGAGGCGCATGCGTTCGGGACGGCTGAGTTTGTCGCCTTCTGCCGTCTGACCGGGGCGGAGCCGATGTTGCGTGTCGAGGTGTTCGAGCCGGGTATGACGGATGAGCGTGTGCCGGATCAAGCGGCGGGCATCCGGATGGCTGCGGAATGGGTGGCCTATTGCAACGCGACCGGCGATCACCCGCTAGTCTTGCTGCGGCAGCGTCACGGCCTCTCCGAGCCGTTGCGTGTGATGCGCTGGGAACTGATCGCCCGCAGCGGCGCGGACGGGCCGTCGGCGGCGTCCGTTGCGGCGTCCGTTGCGGCGTACGCGGCGGCCATGCGCGCCGAAGATCCGGCCATCTGCGTGACGGTCAGCGACGATGCCACGCTGTCGCCGCGCAGCGATCCTTATGTGGCAGAGGTCCTGCGGCGGCTCGCGGCAGCACCGCCCGACGAACGCGCCTACTACGCCGAGTGGTACAATGCGCTGGGGTTGGCCTGTGCGGTGCTCGACCGCGTCGAGCAAGGCCGCTGCGGTTTTCTGGCCACACCCTTGCAGCCCGAGCAGGTGCTTTACCGCGCATCCCGCGCGCGGAACATGCTGACCGACACCGGCGTGCTATTGGCACTGATCAACCGCTATCCTGCCGACCGGCCGGTCTTGATCGAAGGTATGCCGAATACGCCGGACAGTTCTTTGCGCGTGCAGGCGGCTTGGTCGACCGAGGTGGGGGAACTTATCGTGCTTGTCTACAACGCCGCACCTGAGGCGCACACCGTGCGTATCGGGCTCGCTCCGCTGAAGCGACGTTTTGTACTGTATGTGTCCGAACAGTTGGCACCCGACCTGACAGCGCGGCGCGACGCGCAGACCATGCCGGTGACCCACACGCAAAAAGTAGGGAGCGCACTCAGCCAGACGGTCGTGTGCGAAGCAGCGCCCTGCTCTATCACGCGCGTGCTGGTGAAGGAATAACGCAGAGGCGCGAAGACGCAGGGGGTGTTTGGGGAACCGCCAAGATGCTAGAAACGTCAAGAGGGGGATGTTTATGAATAGCCGCAAAGAACGCAAAGAGCACAAAGCAAAAACCTTCGCGTCTGTGTAAGGGAACACTATCGGGTAACTCGGACAAATGAAGGAAGTGTTCATACTCCTACCGCCATTCATGTTCGCCACTGCAGTGGGGGTGGCTATTTCAATTCCACTGATCCTATACGGTCGAAAGCGCGGCTGGTTTAAGGACGAGTTGATCAGCAAACGACAATTTGAGGAAAAACTCGATGAGGCTTTTCATGGACGCACGCCGCTTACCGATGACGAGTTCTATGAGGCCTTCTTTGCCAAACAAGGGATTCTCAAAGAGATTCCTCTTGCCGTGAAACGGATATTTGAAGAACAATTCGGGGCAGACTTCTCACGTATACACGATGACGATGACTTTTCAAAAGAACTCCGCTTCATTTGGAATTATGATTCGTTGGTGGATGTTGCGATAGTGATCGCAATTGAGGAGGAGTTTGGCATCAAGGTGTCCGATGCCGAAGCCACAGAGATGAAAACAATTAAGGCCATTGTGGAAACCGTTTGGGCAAAGAAATCTCACCGAAGGGAAGCCACATCGCCATCGGTGCCAAGTCCCTGAAAAACCACAGCCCCACACCGCATTTTCTTCGTCCCTTCCCTACTCCGGTCGTTATTTCCACACCTTGAAAGGTGTGGAAGTAGAGTGGGCGTTTTTTTGGGTGGTTTTTTTAACGCAGAGACGTGGGGATTGGTTCTGGTTTCCCAATCGGACGGCACAGTAGGGCGGGACGTCTCGGACCGCCCATCACTTGAGATGTTGAGCGTTTCCCGCGTACACAAAATACGGGGAGAGAACCGTCGTGTACGAATACGCGAACGGAGAAAACGAGGCGCGCGGCGAAGAGCGACGCTTGACCCTGGCAATCAGAACGAATACGATCTTGTTCCGTCAGTTTGGTGTGCAATATGAACTCATTCGAGAAAGCGGTGTACAGCGTCCTTGATGTCTGCATCTCCTCCGATGTCGGACTGGTTGTTTTTCTTTTAGGCGGCTTCGTGCTTTGCGGTATCTTTTCCCTTCTGCTCCTCGTCCCATGGTCACGTCAGATTCCACACCGTTTCTATGTCTCTGCGGCTGCGGCACTTCCGGTGATCGTCCTAATCTATGCTCTGGTTTTCCATCTATTGGTCAGGGGCCGAAAGCCGACCATCATGTTGGCGCTCAGCCCTGCGCTCCTGGCAGTCATCCCGTCGGTCGTTGCCTTGGTGTGTACTATACGGAGAGACTCGGTGCCAAGGCGCGCTCTTATCGTCGTCGTATTGGTTTGCGTGATCCTCGTTCAACTCTGGGCGGCACTTGTCCTTTGGCTTGCGACGGACTATGGATTCATGGGAGCTTCATGTTGATGACAGCATCAACCGCGCGAGTTGATTAACTGAAAAGCGACACTTGACCCCAACAATCAGAACGAATACGATCTGGGCTGGATGTGGGGCTGTCCGTCTGCGCAAGACGGGCTCGATGGCACTGTTCGAGAAACGACGAGCGAGAAGAACGTGAATACACTGTCTACGCCTAAATCACTCTGTCGCTTAAACTGCAATCGAGATGTTACGATGATTGCTGTTTTGGCAATCATGCTTGCAGGTGCCGGGTTTGCTGAAGAACCAAAACTTAGTTCCGATGATGTTGCTGTCATCAAAGAGGCCCTGATTCACTTTGCCAGCAAAACCAATTATTGGAACTGGTCATCAACCAATGAGCCTCTGCTGCTGGTTGAGTTGTGGTCACGGGAATCAGGTAAAGCCGAATGCAACAACACAAACAGGACCGACGTCATTATCAAGAAAGTATCACGTTGCCCAAGTTCGCTGGAGTACTGGTGGGGCAGTAACAGGTATGACTGCCTTGATGGATTCGGTGAAGATGGTAAAACAACGCGCATCCAGCCTTCAACTTTGGCTTCGATGATATCAAGAAAAGAAACCGATCTCAGTCAACTTGCAGATGTGTGCCCCATATTCAAACTATCACAAGACGATAAGTTCTTTTCCGATAGAGTATTTGCAGACAAGTACCCCACGGCAACAAGATGGGTAGACGTTTGGCTTCCCGGTTTTAACGAAACAAGTACAGAAGCCTTTATAGGATTTATGTTTGGTCCCCGGCACAGCGCTTCGGTTGCGTTCTATAAACTGCAACGTACAGCACCAACCGAAGTAAACTGGAAGGTCACTTGGTATCAATTCAAGTATTACCCATGAGATTCTAACCCATTACCTCGCATTACCCACTGTTCGCTTGTTGGAAAAGGTCCTAGCTTGACCCCAACAGTCAGAATGAATACGATTCTCCCCGACGGTTCGTGATACGATGTCAACCAACGGAGTTTAAGATGCTTACAATTACTTGGCTGGATGCGGTTATCATTATCGGGTTTTTGATTTCGGTCGTGATCGTGGGGTCGCTGGCCGTCAAAAAATCAGGGGAGAGCGCGGAGGATTTCTTCCTGTCGGGGCGCTCCATGCCCTGGTGGCTGCTCGGCGTTTCGATGGTCGCCTGCACCTTCTCGTGCGACACGCCGAACTTGGTTACGGAACTCGTTCGACTGAATGGGGTGGCGGGTAACTGGGTGTGGTGGGCTTTTCTGCTGACGGGCATGCTCACGGTGTTTGTCTACGCCAACCTGTGGCGACGTTCCGGACTGAACACCGACTTGGGCTTTTACGAACTGCGTTATAGCGGGAAGCCCGCAGCTTTCCTGCGGGGATTCCGCGCCATTTATCTGGGTGTGGTTTATAACCTCATCATTTTGGGCGCCGTTTCATTGGCAGCGATCAAGATCGGCCAGATCATGTTTGGCCTTACGCCTGTGATGTCGCTGGTTTACGCGATGTCAGGCGTGGCCGTCTACGCGACGTTGGGCGGACTGACCGGCTCGATTTGGGCTGATTTTTACCAGTTCGCAGCGGCGATGGCCGGCGCGATTTTCGCGGCTTGGTATGCGGTGAAATCTGGGATGACCGATGGCGGTACAACCCTTAAAGAGCTGTTCGCAAATCCGGCTTTGACAGGCAAGCTGTCATTTATTCCGCCTTTGTCCGGCGATTTGTCGACACTGATGACAGTCTTGATCCTGCCTTTGGCGGTGCAGTGGTGGAATGTCTGGTATCCCGGCTCGGAGCCCGGCGGCGGCGGTTTCGTCGCGCAGCGCATGTTGTCCGCCAAGAACGAGCGGCATGCGGTCGGCGGGACGTTGCTTTTCAATGTGCTGCACTATGCGGTTCGGCCATGGCCGTGGATATTGGTGGCGTTGGCGTCGCTGGTGGTGTTCCCGATGACTCCGCAGCACGAACGGGATACTGCGAAGGCTTGGCTGGCGGAGAATAAATCGGCGGTAAGCGCTTATGAGGAGAAGGCGGAGATGCCTGCCGAGCTGCGCGCGATGGTCAGGCAGCGCAAGGCCGAATCCAACGGCGTTGGTGCGTTGGCGCGCGAGTTCCCGAATGTTGAGGATCAGTTTCTCGGTCACGACATCGCTTATCCGGGTATGATAGCCCGCATGCCGCGCGGCTGGCGGGGGCTGATCGTGGCCTCGCTGATTGCGGCTTACATGTCGACAATCGCCACCTTGTTGAACTGGGGTTCTTCGTATGTGGTGCAGGATGTTTATCTGCGCTTCATTAATCCGCAGGCATCGCAGCGCCACGCTGTGTTCATTGGCCGGATCACGATGCTGTTGATGCTGCTGGCCTCGGCTGTGGTAGCGCTCCAGATGACCACGGGCAAAACGATTTTCCATGTGCTGTTGCAGGTTGGGGCTGGCACCGGGCTGATATACATTCTACGCTGGTTCTGGTGGCGGATGAACGTCTGGAGTGAGGTCACCGCGATGGTGGTATCGTTCATCGTGGCGGTCTTTTTCCAGTTTGGCTCCGGGCCCTTGGGGCTGGATGCCGCGATTGAAGGTGCCGGTTGGCTGCGTGTGATGGACATGACCTCGTGGAAAATGGTGCTGGGAATTATGGTGACGACGGCGGCGTGGCTCGTCGTGACCTGTCTGACCCCGCCGGTGGAGGAACAGACATTGGTGAGTTTCTGCCGTAAAATACGTCCGGGCGGGCCGGGGTGGCGTAAGATTGAAGTTTTGGCGCAGGAGCAGGGCGTGGATGTTGCGCCGGAAGGATGGAACGTACCGGCCGGTATTCTGTGCATGATGCTCGGCTGTTTGCTGGTGTGGGCATCGCTTTTCAGTGTCGGGTATTTGTTTTACGGTGCTTACGTGAAAGGTTTGGTTTTGGCTGTGGTCGCGGTGGCATCGGGACTGGTGCTGAAACGCCAAGTATTGAAGATGCGGTACCAGTGATACGGGTAAGCCGCATGCTAACGGCGGCGGGGCTGTGCCAACCTCCGCCGTAAAAAGGGTTCGTTTATTCTGTGCTGTTTTTCAATGGGAGGTCCGTCTATGTATAAGGCAATCAATTACTGGGTGTACGGTGGATTTGGTCCAAACAAGACGCCGTACGAGTTTATCGATTTCGTGAAGACACAGGGACTGGACGGCGTGGAACTTACGCTCGGCGATTGTTTGCCCGTGAACATCACGAAGGATGAGTGTGAAAAAATCGCCGCGTATGCGAAAGAGCAGGGCATCGGTCTTAAAACGATGGCGACTGGGAACTACGGAGTCGAGTCGCTTGGTGCCGATGATGAAGCAGAGCGTGTGCGTGCAGTCGCATTCACGAAGAAATATCTCCAAATCGCCGCATGGCTCAAAGTAAAGACAATCCTCGTCGTGCCGGGGTCAACCTCGGTTGCATGGGATCCCGCGCGTCCTGTTGTTCCCTATGCCCGTTGTTGGGAACAGGCGACCAAGTCAATCAGGGAGCTGTTGCCGGTCGCGGACGAGTTTGATGTTGATATAGCGCTTGAAAACGTATGGATGCGCTTCCTGCTGTCGCCGATGGAGTGGAAGTTTTTCCTTGATCAGTTTGATCCGGATCGTGTCGGTATGTATCTCGATCTCGGTAACTGTCAAATCTATCTGCCGGCGCAAGATTATATCACTCTGCTCGGCAAGCGTATCAAGGCCGTCCACGTCAAGAACTGGAAGGGCGAAGACTGCGGTGGCGGACTGCATGGTTTCGGTGATTCGCTAAAGGTAGGAGACGTCGACTTTGAGGCAGCCTTTTCAGCATTGAAGAAGGTCGGCTACACCGGTGCTTTCACTGTCGAAATGATTCCGTTCTCGCGCCTCCCTGATCTGATACTCCCCGATGAGGCGCTGGCCGTTAAGGTCGCAGAGGAGTTCAAGAGCCTCGCCGGGTAAACCGCGTGACGGGGATGGTGCGCAGGCTCTGGTTTCCTTTCATTGCGGCCGTTATATCAAACGTCATTACGCTTTTTTAGTATTTTTTGTCAAATAGTTCCGGCGTTGCCTTGACGCGGGGAAGGTAAAAGGTAATAATGACGTCAGTCATGGTTAAGTTGGCGGACGGTCAATCAGATGCGGAGGCGTATTATGAGAATTGGGTTGAAGGCGGGTGTCGTTTTGTTGGTATCAGTTTGCGCGGCGCATGCGCAGCTTAAGGTCGCGGGCGATTTGCTCGTGGATGTGGATGCGGCGTCGCTGTCTGCCTGGACGCCGGACACGGCGGTGAGCGCGTGGCCTAACGCCGGTTCGCTGGGCGGGAATTTCGTGCCGGCGGTGGCGGGGACGGGCGCGGTGTATCAGGCCAGTGTCAGCGGCGTACCGGCTGTGACCTTTGCGGCCTCGGCCAATTCGATTATGACCAACACGGTCGCGCCGTCGGCATCGCTATTGGGTCCCAATACGGTTTGGAGCGTCGAGATCTGGGCGCTGAACCCGACCCTGCAGACGACCGAGGATATGTTCGCATGGACAGACCGTGGTTCGTGGACCGGCTCGGCGAATGGCACCTGCATGGAGGTCCGCTACGGTTCAGATGCCGCGAACGCCGTGGAGCACTATGGTGGGGGTTACAACATTCCTTGGAGCGGTACGCCGCCGTTGGCCGGCGTGTGGCACCACATCGTGATCACGCGTGACGCTACCGGTGTCGAGCGGCTCTATGCCGACGGTGCGTTGCGCATTGCCATGAGCCCGGCGATCAGCGACCTGCGCGGTGGAGCACCCTTCGCCATGGGCGGCGTCTGGGATCGTGGAGCCAAAAACTGGCAAATGCTTTTCAGCGGCTCGATCTCCAAGGTGCGTGTGCATAGCGAGACGCTCAGCGAGGCGGATGTCGTCAGCAATTATCAGCTTGAAAACGGCCTTTTTCAGAGAGGCTGGGCCGGTGCAGCGGGCACACCGCTGCCTTGGACTGACCCCAACAACTGGCTCAACGGCAATGTCGGTCAGGACGGTGACACGGTCTGGATCAACAATGGCGGTATCGCGGTGCTCTCCCATGACCTGACGCTCAACCATCTGTTTCCTGGTTACGGCGGTCTGACGATCGACAACGGTGCACAGTTGACGTTAGGCACCTCGACGTCTACCGAATTGGCCGACAATGCTGCGTTTGCCTTGACGGTTGCCAACGGCCACCTGCGGATTCCCGGCAGCGGCACGATCAATCTGAACATGGGCGTGCGCGGCGGTGACGCTACGGTGACGGTCGGTGGCAGTGGCGCGTCGGCGGTGATTGATGTGAATCGCGACCTGATCTTGGCCTCCAGCGCCGGCAGCGTCGGCAGTTTGACGCTGGGCGAAGGCGGCGGCGTCTTTGCATCCAACGGCTGGTCTTATGCGGCGGTCGGTGTCGGTGCACAGGGGACCGTGACGATCAACGGCGGTGAATTTGGATGCCGTCTGCCCGATAAGAACATCGTCATAAACGGGTCCGGCGCACGCGGCGAGATCATACTCAACGACGGCCTGATCAACGCGACCGCTGACTTTCTGTGGAGCAGCGGCACAGCCACGAACGCCGCTTACGGCGTGGCCAGGCTGAACGGCGGTACGCTCCGCGCACGGCGGCTTTTCCCGTCTTCCACGGTCGGTACCAACCTGCTGTTCCTGAATGGCGGCACGATCGAAGCCTTGGCGTCTCGCACCGACTTCATGTATAACCTGACGGCCGCCCGCGTGCAGGCCGGCGGTGCGATCTTCAGTGTGCCAGACGGTGTCACGGTCACGGCGGCGCAGGCCCTGACCGAAGATCCGGAAAGCATCGGCGGCGGCCTGACCAAGATCGGCCCGGGACGGATCATCTTCGCCGGCGCCAATACATTCTCCGGCGACATTGATGTGCTGGAGGGTGACCTCATTCTGAGTCATGCGGAGGGCTTGCTGGCCGGTTACGCGGGCACCATCACATTGACCAATTCGGCGGACTCCGCGATCGGCTATGCGGCGGAGGGTGGGGCCCCCCTGCTACTGGCGCGCATGGATACGGATTCTAAAGGTTCGCTCGTCCTTTTCCCTGCCAATGCCGCAGATGCCGTCGATTTTTCATCCTTCCCTCAGATGCGGCTGACCTTTTCGGGCACGATGGAATACACCGGTACCTTCACGCCGTATCAGGGGGTATACAGCTTTGAAATCGAGAGCGGCACGGTCACAAACGCCGCAGTGATCGCCGACGCCGGTGCCACGCCCGGTCGTCTGACCATCATCGGCGCGAACGGCAGCGGCATGGTGCTTGCAGGAAATAACACTTTCACCGGCGGTGCGGAGATCGATGGCGCGACGGTGACGCTGGCTCACGCCAACGCGCTCGGCGTGCAGGGAACGGCCGGTGCGCCCGACATCAGTCTGAGCAACGGCGCGGTCCTGCGCCTGACTGCGGCGATGGATGTCAACGCGCTGGTGACCGAACGCATCACGCCCGGCTCCTCCGGTTTTCTGCTGCTAGGCAGTGCCAACGCGGCGCAGGATATCGATCTCAGCAACCATCCCGGCATCACGGTGGGCGCGGCCGCGTTGAGCCTCGACTACACCGGTACGCTGACTCCGCCGACCGCGACCGACACTTACCTGCTCGGCGGCGGCAACCAGCCCTTCAATGGAACGCCCAATCGCGGCCTCGCGGTGAGCAATCTGGCCGACGGTGTTGATGTGACCGGCGTGGTCATCGGTACGCCCGGCATGGTGGAGTTGAGGCGGGGTAACACCTACTCAGGCGGCACTGTGGTGACCAATCGCGGCGTGCTCTTCCTCAGAGAGGACGGCTTGGGTGCTTTGCCGGCCGCGCCCGATCCGGACAATCTTTATGTGGACAATGGCGTGATCCGCAGTGGCAATGCCATCTTCACTCTGCCTGCCAACCGCGGTGTCACGGTGGGACCGGGCGGACTCGAATTGCATCCGTGGGGTTCCTACACCATGACCGTTGCCGGTGATCTTTCTGGGTCAGGAAAAATCACGACCACCGACAGCGGCTGGGTCACCTTCGCCGGTGCGAACAACACGTTCAGCGGGCTGCTGGATATCCCGACGGGACGCAACCTGCGGATCGGCGACGGCGCGAACTTCAGTTGGTCGTCTGCCGGTACCTTTGCAATCAACGGGTTGCTCGCGTTGAACTACAACAGCGATTGGTCGCTATCCTATCCCTTCTCAGGTACGGGGTCATTGCGCAAAGAGGGGAGCGGCACGCTCACACTCTCCGGAGAGAACAGCTACGGCGGCATCACGTACATCGATGCCGGCACGCTGCGCGTCACCGAAAACAATGTCCTGCCCAGCGGGGCCGGCAAAGGCGCGGTGACGATCGCGGCAGGCGCAACGCTGGAGACGGATGGACGCAACCTGTCGATTGGTGGCCTGAACGGTGCTGGCCAAGTGAAGGACAGCGCGGGCACAACCACGGCGCTCTATGTCGGCGCGGACAACGTGACAGCCTCGTTTGCCGGCACTACCAACCCGCAGTTCGATGTGATTAAGGTCGGTGGCGGAACGCAGCGCCTGACCCGCCCGGACGGCTCCTTCGCCAACGCTGAAATCCGTGCGGGCACGCTGGAGTTGTTCGGCGAAACCGCCATCACCGGCGTGGTCGAGACCGTCGGCGGTACGCTGGGTGTGACGTTCGGCACTCAAGGGCTGGACGGGAAATACTATTCGTTGTCGGCGGTTCCCCGTGTGAATGACTTTGTGTCCTACACTGCGGTGACCAACTTCCTGCGTGGCAAGACGCCGAATGTGGTTCAAAACAGCACCGGTTTTGGCGCCACCTTCAATGCGTTGAGCAACGGCTCGCGCTTCCCGGCACCCTATAATGTGACAGACACCAGCAACTTCGCTGTGCTGTGGGAGGGGCTCTTTGCGGCGCAGACGAGCGGAAGCTACGGTTTCGCCACCGCCAGCGACGACGGCAGCGTGCTCTTCATCAACGGGCAGATGGTCGTCGACAACAACGCCATGCAGGGGTTCACATGGGGTGACAGCAACATCGTGACGGAAGTCGAACTAGAGGCCGGCATGCACCAGATCGCCATCGCCTTTTACGAGGCGGGCGGCGGGCAGGGACTGACTGTATGGTTCAAGCCGCCGGGTGCCGTGGCGCTGCGGGAACTTCCCAACAATCTGCTCTTCACCGGGACAGACTCGGGCGAGGCGCGTATCGGCACCCTGGCCGGTACGGATGGCGCGGTACGCTTCACGGACATGGGCGCGGCCACGCTGCATGTGATGGACGACGCCGACATGACCTTCGGCGGCGGCTTCCTCGGGTCGAACCGTCTGGGGCGCGTCGTGAAAGAGGGCACGGGAATCCTGACGTTCGACTCCGGCAACAGCGATTACTTCGGTGTGCTGGATGTGCACGCCGGCGGCGTGGTCCTTACCAACGGTGCGGGTGTGCTCGGCACGCTCTCGCTGGCAAGCGGCACCGGCGCCGAGGTGTTCGGTCGTACAGGGCTTGAGATGCGCTTCTATGACCGCACGGCTGCTGACAGCAACTACAGCGAGTTCCAGTCGCTCGCAGCGTGGTACGATTACCTCGCCGTAACCTTCCCAGGTGGACCAAGTTATGTGACCAACTCGCTGATGCTCGGCGTCAATTTCGACACCGGCACAGCCGGCACGGCATGGCCTGATCGGTACCTGCAGAGCGGCGGCGTGAAAGGTGACCTCTATGACTTCCACGCGTCCGGCAAGATTTTCCTCGGCCAGACCGGCACCTATGCCTTCGGCACGGCCAGCGATGACGGCAGCATGCTCTATATCAACGGCCAGTTGGTCGTGAACAACGGCTATGACCAGGGCGTGACCGCACGCTACGGCGCGATCACGCTCACGGCGGGCTTCTACGATATCGATATCCTCTATCGTGAAAACACCGGCGGTAACGCTTTGCGCGCCTTCATTGCCTATCCGGGCGGTACGACCAATCTGATGCCGCAATCGATCCTCTTTGGCGGTGCGGCGTTGCGCGGGCTGGCGGGCGAAGCTGGCAGCGTGGTAAATCTGAGCACCGACGCGGCGGTTACGATTGAGCAGGACGCCGATACGCTCTTCGCCGGCGATTTCATCGGGACATCAGATGCGTTTGTCCAGAAAGGCGGTCCGGGCACCTTGACCTTGACCAGCGATAACGCCGCCTATAACGGCAGCTATTCGGTGATCGGCGGTACGCTGCGCGTAGGCGACGGCGGACTGAGCGGAGCACTAGGGACGGGTGCAGGTGTGGCGATCGGCGACGACGGCACGCTGGCCTTCGACCGTGACGGTGTGGTGACGCTTGATGGACCGGTCTCGGGTGACGGCCTGATCGTGCTGGACGGACCAGGCGAAGTGCGTGTCACGTCGGTCGGCACCTTCACCGGCACGGTGTTG
>Ga0255342_1004064_pt1 | contig 15373 bp, 12 predicted proteins | sample wastewater_treat_3_FD_192416 | JGI IMG/M metagenome (GOLD analysis project Ga0255342, IMG submission 192416) | Wastewater microbial communities from Lulu Island WWTP, Vancouver, Canada - plant14 | ecosystem: Engineered > WWTP > Wastewater > Unclassified | place: Canada: Vancouver, British...
CGACCACATCATCAAACCCCTTGGGGCGCCACTTACGAGCTAATACTTCATATCCCATAACGGAGCGTAAGTTTACCCTTTGCCCCGCATGAAGCAAAGGTAAATCAGCATCGAGATCGCTATCGGTATCGGAGACGTTCCTTTCGCTCTGCCTTGCTTACGCGCGAATCTCGGAGAGAAAAGCGGACACGCCGCAGACAAGCGGATGCGCAGGATAGTGCCTCAGATTTCCCGTGATCAGTGGAATGTTGTTGGAAATGGCCACATCGTAAAAGATACGGTCGCTTTCATCCGCGAATGGCACACGGCTCACCGTGAATGTTGCGGCGATTCCCTTCCTTTGGATGAACCCCAACAAAGCATCTACGTCGGCCTTTGCGAATGGGAACTCTTTACGATTCAGCACGTCTGCGTATTCACACAGGATGCCACCCGAATACCAGAGCGTGATCTGTCCGGCGAGAATCATCGAGAGGACAGTTCCCGGTGCTCCAGACGGATTCCACAGCCCCGAAACCAGGACGTTGGTGTCGATGACCGCGTTTGCCATAGTGCTACCCGTTTTTTCGATCCTTCCGCGCGGCGGCAATGACGGCATCGATTTCGTCCATGTCCATACCGGCGGGGCGACTCTGCCGGGCGGCCAATTGCATTCTGGCCACCGCCCTTACTGCCCGTGTCTGGTGAATGGCGTCCAGAGTGTCTTCCAGCGAGGCCGCATCCGTACCCAGCAAAACGGCTATTGGGGTGCCGTTGTTGGTCAACACCACCGTCCTGCCCGATTTCAATCGATTCCGAATCTTCGTCGGAGAGGTTCTGAAATCTCTGACCGTTACCATATCCATGTCAAACCCCTTTCCAAGGTCACCGGTTTGAACAATAGCACAATTGTGTCGCATTTGTCACTCGTTTGTGAACTTTCAACTTTTAACGCTCTTTCAGGGTTGATACACTGAAACGTCATGAGCGCGTTATGTGTTCCGCTTGTTTTCAAGCCGGTATACAGAGACTATATATGGGGCGGGGAGCGTCTGGCTGCCGTGTATGGCAGAACGGACACGCCGGAGGTGTGCGCTGAGTCGTGGGAGATCGCGGCGCGGCCGGACGGCGAGAGTATCGTGGCAACCGGACCGTTCGCGGGACGCGGGCTCACGGAACTGAGTGCCGAATATGGTACGGCGTTGATCGGTACGCGCGCTTCTGACCCGCATCGCTTCCCGCTGCTTTTCAAAGTGATCGACGCGCACGACCGGCTGAGTGTGCAGGTGCATCCGAACGCCGAGAATGCGGAGCGCACCGGCGGAGAACCCAAAACGGAGATGTGGGTGGTGTTGGATCGCTTGCCCGGTGCCACGCTTTATGCGGGATTGGCAGAAGGCGTGACGCCGGAATCGCTGCGGCGGTCGCTGGCCGATGGTACGGCCGCGACGCAGCTTGTGGAGCATCCGGTCGAGCCCGGCCAGGCCCTTTTCATTCCCGGTGGACTGGCGCATGCGATCGGCGCGGGGTGCTTGATCTATGAGGTGCAGCAAAACTCCAACACCACCTATCGACTGTTTGACTGGAACCGCGTCGACGCGGACGGTCGGCCCCGGACGTTGCATATCGAGGAGGGGTTTAAGACGCTCGACTGGTCGCTGCCCGCCCCGCAGATGATCGATCCCGCCGGGGGAGACCAAGCGGGGACGGGCTGGTCGGAAGTGGTGGCCTGCGACTACTTCAACGTGCGTCGGCTGAATCTCGCGGAGCCGCTCGATGTGACTATGGACGGCCTTTCGTTCCATGTCCTGTTTGTCACTGTCGGCGCGGTTGCTGTGTCGGCTGGCGGCGAGCGTGTTTTGCTGAGAGCCGGACAAAGCGCACTGGTGCCGGCGGCTGCCGATGTGTATCATATGGAGCCTGATGCCGCCGCGTGCCTGCTGGTCACCACGTTGTGAGCGTATGCCCTTTTGTGATTGGATTTTTCTGCTATGGCCTACAAAATCGCTACTGTTTCTAACATCCCGATCTATGTCGACTGGTCGTTGATCCTACTGCTGTTTTTCGTGGTCAGTGACTTCGGCAATCCGTTGCTCGGCATCGCGGTCGGCGTCGGTGTCGCGGCGTCCATCGCTCTGCATGAACTTGGCCACAGCTTGGTGGCACAGGCGTTCGGCTGCCGCGTGCGTGACATCACGCTGATGCTGATCGGGGGATGCGCGACCATCATTGACATGCCGCGCAAGGCGTGGCAGGAGTTTCTGATGGCAGCAGCCGGACCGCTGGTGAGCGCGCTGATCGGTGCGCTCTGCCTGGCTTTGGTGGCGATGGGCAGCCCTAGCCTCTTTTTCTATCTCGGGGTGATCAACCTCTCGCTCTGCTTTTTCAACCTGTTGCCGGCTTTCCCGATGGACGGCGGACGCATCCTGCGCGCCTTCTTGCATCAGTTTTTCATGACGCGCCTGCGGGCCACGTGGGTGGCCTCGCGTATCGGGCGTCTTATCGCCGTGCTGATGGGACTCTCGGTGGTGTTCTCCTTCTTGACGCATCGACTCGAAAGCTACATGCTGATTCGCCTGTTGATCGCCTACTTCATCTACACCGCAGCCGACCGCGAGTACCGGATGGTGCTGATGGAAGAGGCGGCGACGCGACAGCGCTCGCCGTTCGCGGGGTTCTCTTTTTTTGGCGGGACAAGAGCCAGTGAGCCGCCGCCGGATGACGGCAAAGCGGTGGTGAGCCCGCCGCCCTATGAGCGCGGCGGGGCGACGCGCGTTGATGTGCGCAAGGAGTAACGGGGCGCTTCGGCTGCGTCGAGCCGGGGGGCCTGAAAGGGGGTAGCGATGCGGAAACGATGGGGAGTGTTTTTTGCAGGGCTGGGTTGTGCCTGCTGTATGTCGAGTGTCCGCGCCGCGCTTGTGGAGAAGGCGCTGGAAGGGCCGATGCGTGACACGCCTGAGTTCGTTTACTGTACGCGCGCACGGTATGACGACGGTCACTGGTATGCCAATATCGGCCACTATTGTGATGACGTGGCCAAGAAAGCCTACGCGGGTAATGGCCAGCCGGATGCTGGTGTGTTGTACCGGTATAATCTGAAAACCCGTCAGAACAGCGTGATTTTCGACGCATGCGGCGGCAGCATCCGTGATCCGCATGTCGACTACGATGGTCGCACGATCCTCTTCTCTTACCGGCCCGCCGATACCGATCACTATCATCTATACGAGATCCAATCCGATGGCTCAGGCCTCCGGCAGATCACCGACGGCCCGTGGGACGACTATGAGGCATGCCGCCTGCCGGACGGTGACATCCTGTTTATCACAACACGTTGCAAGCGTTGGGTGGGCTGCTGGTATACCCAAGTCGGCACGATGTACCGTTGTCGGCCCGACGGCTCTGACATGCAGTGCGTTTCCGCCAACATCGAACACGACAACACGCCGGCGGTGCTGCCAGACGGCCGCATCCTATACACGCGATGGGAGTATATCGATCGCTCGCAGGTAGAGTACCACCACCTCTGGACAATGAACCCGGATGGTACCGGCGTTAATGTCTACTTCGGCAACATGCACTCATGGATCGTGATGATCGACGCCCTGCCGATCCCTGGCACCCAAGAGGTGATCGCCAGTTTCTCGCCCGGTCACGGTGTCAACGAGCACGAAGGTTTTGCCACGCTGGTCTCACAGAAGCAAGGGCCGGACGAGAAGGAGGCCGCCGTACGCATCAAGCACACCGGACGCATCCGCGACCCCTTCTCCGTCACGCGTGACTTGTTTCTGGTAGCCAAGGGGAAGTCGATCGCCTTCCTGACGCGTGACGGCAAAGAGGAGACCATCCTGACCGATCCCGCCACGCCGGTTCACGAGCCGCGCGTGTTGCGTCCGCGCCCGCGTGAACCGGTCATCCCTTCGCGCGTAGTCTCCGGTAAGCCCACCGGACAATTTATACTGATCGACGTCTACCAAGGCCGCAATATGGAAGGCGTCAAGCGTGGCGATATCAAGAAACTGCTCGTGCTCGAGCCGCTACCCAAGCCTGTCAACTTCAGCGGCGGCATGGATCTGACCTCGTGGCTCGGCACCTTCAACCTTGAGCGGGTGCTGGGAACCGTGCCGGTCGAAGAGGACGGCAGCGCCTCGTTTCTTGCGCCTGCTGGACGTCCGCTCTTCTTCGTTGCACTCGATGCCAACGACCTCTCGGTCAAGCGCATGCACAGCTTTGCCGACCTTATGCCCGGCGAGACCTTCACCTGCATCGGCTGCCATGAGACGCGCTCCAGTGCTGCCGATGCCCGCCGCGACCAGCCTACGCCACTTGCTCTGAAACGGCCACCGTCCGTCATCCAGCCGTTCGAAGGCTTTCCGGACGTGCCGGATTTCCAGCGCGATATCCAGCCGATTCTGGACCGCCATTGCGTGACCTGCCACAATCCGCAAAAGCGCGCCGGTACGCTCAATCTGGCGGCGGCTCTGGCACCGCGCTTCTCAAATGCGTATGTTGCGCTTTTGGCCCGTCAACAGGTCGCGGATGGCGCCAACGGTCTTGGCAACCGTCCGCCACGCACAATCGGAAGCTCCGCCAGCCCGCTGTTGGCGCGGCTCTCCGGCGGCCACCACAACGTCAAGGTCTCGCCGCGTGAGTGGCGTATGGTCTGGCTGTGGATCGAGGCCGCCGCCCCTTACGCCGGCAGTTACGCTGCCGTGCGCAACACCGAAGAGCAACGCTACTACGGCCACGCGGGCAACAAAATCTTCGGCGAGTGTCGCGACGTCTTCAAACGCCGCTGTGTGGAGTGCCACAAAAACACCGAAGAGCAAAATGTCTCGGGCTTCCCCCTCAACTGGGGGTTGCGGCGCGACAAAGAGAAGAAAAAGCTGGGGCGTCCCACCGGCAACCACGAGCGTATCGTCCTGCCGAACGACCCCGCGCGTTTTTACGACGCCGGTGTATTGGTCGACTACACGCGGCCTACGTGTTCCAGCCTGCTGCTCGCGCCGCTGGCGAAATCGGCAGGTGGGGTGGGGCGTTGCGCTCGTGAAGTCTTCAAGGACACCAGCGATCCGGACTACCAAAAAATACTGGCCTCGATCGAGAGCGGCAAGAAGTTGCACGATGCGCGTCCGCCTTGGGGTGCGCCTGGCTGGCGGCCCAATCCGCAGTACGTGCGCGAGATGAAGCGTTTCGGTATCCTGCCGTCAGACTTCGATCCGGAGAAAGACACGCTTGACCCCTTCGCCACCGACCAAGCCTACTGGCGCTCGCTCTGGCCGGCGCAATGATCGGTTGTGTCTGTGATCGGTTACTGACAAGTCCGCCCTAACTTGATACCGTATCGCAAAACCGGTATTCGTTTAGACGTATCCGGTATGTAATTAGCGGCAAGGACGTGCGAAGATCGTGAGGGAGCTGGAGCACTGTGGGTGAAACGTTGAGTGATGTCGCCTATCGGCACATCAGCAAGAAATTGGTGAGTGGCGAACTGGTGGCAGGACAAAAGCTCTCCGAGCAGACGATTGCTGCCGAGTGCGGGATCAGCCGTACGCCGGTGCGCGAGGCGGTGCGTCGGCTGACGGAGGAGGGGCTGCTCTATCAGATCCCGTCCAGCGGCACGTATGTCGCGCGGCCGGACCGGCGTCAGCTCATCGATGCCTTTGAAGTGCGGATGGCACTTGAGACCTTCGCCATGGAACGCGCGGTGCGGAACCTCACCAAAGCCAACCGCGATGAATTACGCAAAGCGTGCGAGACGATGCATGCGATGGCTGTCAGCCTGCGTACGCGGCGTCGTCCGTTACTGGAGGGCCGACCGCTGGTTACATTTCTCACCGCAGATCTCTCGTTCCATCTGTTGTTGCTCGAGGCGGCAGGCAACCATCTGGCAATCAAGATCGTAACCAACGTCTACCAGCGTAATCTCTTCTTCGGCCAGTACAGCCACAAGCGCGACTTGCGCCACGTCGCTTGGGCGTGGCGCCAGCATGCCGAGGTCGAGCGCGCGATACGGCGCGGCGACCCGAGTGCTGCGGCTCGCTGGATGCACGCGCACATTTCTTGGAGTATGGCGGACGCGCTGACGGCGTTTGATGCCGCGACCGCCGCTGCGACTCGGAGCGGCCGCGCACCCAGCGATCCGGTACATGACGCGCTCGCGCAGATCACGGCCCGCTTCACGTGATGGAAAATTTCCTTTCCCTGTTGACAGGCACCAGCCGAACGTGATACAAGACCGGTATACAGCTTTAAATAACCTGTGTTTTATCCGGTATGACAAAGGAGTCAGGCGTGCATGCTCAAGGACGGAGTTCACGGTTTGTTGTTTCTATTAGAACGGGAGCGGCCATCGGGCTGATTCTCTTCACGGGTGTGCGTGATATGCGCGCCGCCGACGCAGTGCTCAGCTTCGACGCTAAGCCGGAGCGGGTCTCCACAACCGGGCGGATCACCGCCAACGACTTCACAGCGGAGGCGTGGTTCAAACTCTCCAGCTATCTGCCAGAGAGCCAGATCTTTTCACAATACGACGCTAGTTCAGGCCGTTTTATCGTTGGCATCAAAAATCAAGTCGCGGGCATGTTCATCGGCGGTACATGGATGACGGGTAGCGGTACGATCCCGCTCAATACTTGGACTCACATTGCCGTCACCCGTAGCAACACGACATGGACCATCTACATCAACGGCCAGTTCTATAAGAGCGGTGTCCACAACGCGAATCCTCTCGCCAACACAACGTTTGCGATCGGCGCGATCAACGCCTCGGCCGACGGCTTCCGGGGAGAGATCAGCGATGTGCGTGCTTGGAATACGGTCCGCACTCAGGCGCAGATCGTCAGTCGGCTGAATGTACGCCTTACCGGCACTGAGGCCGGGCTCGCGCACTACTGGCCGCTGAATGAAGGCTCAGGTGGTACGGTCGCGGATCTTGTTGCCGGTGCCACAGGAACGCTCGGTGCCGGTGTGGCTTGGGCCGTTAGTGCCGATCTGCCGATCTTGGCAGCGTTGCCGGATACCGGGAGTTGGTCGGCGGCGGGCGGTAAAGGAACAGTCCGGCTTTGGGGTGACGGCGTGCTCGGAGTCAATGGCAACCTTGAGGTTGGCTACGGCCAAAGCAGCGAGGCGGAGTTCCACCTCGACGGCGGCAACTTCAGTGCGCGCGCTATCATCGGCCTCGCCGGAACGCGCAAGGAGTTCTGGTTCAACGGCGGTGTCTTCCAGCCCAACACCCCGAACCAAACGATGAGCGATCTGACTGCGGCCTATGTTTCGACAAACGGCGCGTGGATCGACACCACGCTGGCCGATGGTTTCGACATCACGCAGAATCTGCTGCATGACCCCGTGCTGGGTGCCGCCCATGACGGCGGGCTTGTCAAAGCCGGGACCAACACGCTGAGCCTGACCGGCACGTCAAGGTGACGATTCGTTATAGTGGGACCGTGTTGATCGTCCGGTGAAAGGAAATGTGATCGGTTGCTGACAAGTCCGTCCCAACTTGATACCGTATCGCAAAACCGGTATTCGTTTAGAAGTATCCGGTATTTCATCAAGATCGGAGATCAGGAAGGGAGTTGGAGCGCTGTGGGTGAAACATTGAGTGATGTCGCCTATCGGCACATCAGCAAGAAATTGGTGAGTGGCGAACTGGTGGCAGGACAGAAGCTCTCCGAGCAGACGATCGCTGCCGAGTGCGGGGTCAGCCGCACGCCGGTGCGCGAGGCGGTGCGTCGGCTGACGGAGGAGGGGGTGCTCTATCAGATTCCGTCCAGCGGTACGTACGTCGCGCGGCCGGATCGGCGCCAGCTCATAGACGCCTTTGAAGTGCGGATGGCGCTTGAGACCTTCGCCATGGAGCGTGCGGTGCGTAACCTCACCAAAACCAACCGCGATGAATTGCGCAAGGCGTGCGATACGATGCACGCGATGGCCGTCGGCCTGCGCACACGACGGCGTCCGTTGCTGGAGGGCCGACCGCTGGTTACATTTCTCACGGCAGACCTCTCGTTCCATTTGCTGCTGCTCAAAGCGGCCGGCAACCACTTGGCCATCAAGATCGTCACCAACGCCTACCAACGCAACCACTTCTTCGGCCAGTACAGCCATACGCGCGACTTGCGCCACGTAGCTTGGGCGTGGCGTCAGCATGCCGAGGTCGAGCGCGCGATACGGCGCGGCGACCCGAGCACTGCGGCTCGCTGGATGCACGCGCACATTTCTTGGAGTATGGCGGACGCACTGACGGCGTTTGATGCCGCGACCGCCGCTGCGACTCGGAAAGGTCGCGCACCCAGCGATCCGGTACACGACGCACTCGCGCAGATCACGGCCCGCTTCACGTGATGGCTCATACCATGAAACACATGAAACTTCATGAAAAGCGGGTGTGGTTAGGAGACCATGAAACACATGAAACTTCATGAAAGGTTGAGGGTATGAAAGAAAAGATCACGATGGTCTATGAAGAGGAGTGCTATCAGATACGCGGGGCCTTGTATGACGTATACACGGTGCTCGGAACTGGTTTCTCGGAAGAGGTCTACCAAGAGGCACTGGAGAAAGAATTTGCCATGCGCCATATCCCTTTTATGTCACAGCAAGTCCTGCGGATTTTATACAAAGGGGAATGGCTTGCAAAGACCTACAAAGCAGATCTGGTCTGTTACGACAAAATCATCCTCGAATTGAAAGCTGTTAAAGCCCTGCTTCCCGAGCACGAGGCGTAACTCATTAATTACCTTAAAGCAACCGGAATGCGTCTGGGCTTTCTCGTCAACTTTTGTCATTTTCCCAAGGCAGAGATACGCACATATGTAAACTAATTTCATGAAGTTTCATGTGTTTCATGGTTTAAACTCCTTTCCCTGTTGACATCCGTCAGCCGAGCGTGATATAAAAACCGGTATACAGCTTTTAATAACCTGTGTTTTATCAGTATGGCGAAAGGAGTCAGGCATGCATGCTCAAGGACGGAGTTCGCGGTTCGCTGTTTCGATCAGGGCGGGAGCGGTCATCGGATCGCCCCTTCTCACGGGGAGTATGCGACTCCTTGTATTCTGCTGCATGTTCGTTATCCACTTTCGTGCCGAGACCGTGGCCTTGTGGAAGCTAGATCATGAGGCCGGTGATAGTGCCTTGAACGCGCGTTGCCTACCGAACCCGGCGCGCGATCTGTTACCTTCGGTTCCTTATGCGCTCCAGAGGGAGCCTCACACAACTAAAAACCAGGGAGACACACAATAAAAACCTGCCAGACTAAGAAATGCGCTTGGATGCGTACGCTGCTCATGGTCATTTCGGTTACGTATACAAGTATGGCTCTCGCCCTAGCCTATAACGATGTCACCGCGTGGTGGCATTTCGATTGTGATGCCGATCAGAATGAGCGAGCGGATATGTCAGAAATCCGCGACCAACGCGATTGGGGCACATCAGCGTTAAAGGGGGCGTCAGGGTATCACGCCACCTCTGTTAACGGTGGTTTGGGGGTGCCTTCATGGACAAACGAAGTCGTGAGTCCGGCGGGAGGTACTTTGTATGGAGGGTTTGATCGCTTGTCTCTGTTGGTTGGGCAAACCCATTTTAACCCAGTATCCGCGGTGATCACACCCGGTAAGTGGTATGAGGCAAAGGCAGCAAAGGGGGAAACATGGACAGAAGGGTGATACGGGTGTTAACGGCCGGTGCGCTGACGATGTTCGCGATAACAGTCTGCTGTGCGCAGCAGGTGCTGTATGTGGACGCGCAACGCGGCAGCGATCTCCATGACGGAACGCAAGCGAAACCATTTGCATCGCTGGCGCGGGCACGCGATGCCGTGCGCGCCTTGAAAAAAGGGGGTGCTTTCCCTAATCAAGGCATGGTCATTGAGGTCTCCGGTAACTTTTCGCTGGCGGCCGGGAATTGGGTACTGGAGGCGCAGGACGGCGGTGCCGGGCCTGACGCGCCGCTCGTGATCCGGGCCGGTGCGGACGGAGCCGTGATCACGGGCGGCCATGCGTTGCTGCCGGAGGGTTTCCGCAAGGTGACAGACGGCGCGACGCGCACCCGCCTGCCCGAGGCCGCGCGCGAGCACGTTGTGGTGTTTGACCTCGCAAGTGTGGGGGTGGAAGCCTTGGAGCCCCTGCCGGACAAATTCAGCGGCTGGCGCGAGATGGAAATCTTCTGCGGTGGCAAGGCGATGCGACTGGCGCGCTGGCCGAATACTGGCTGGACGGAGATCGTCAAGGTCATTGATCGCGGCGTCAAGCCGGTCGACAAGGCGACCGGCGAATGGGAGCACGGCTATAAAGGCGGCACGTTTGAATATGCGGGCGACGCGCCATCGCGCTGGCGGGTCGACAAAGGGATATGGATGAACGGTTTCTGGTGTCACGACTGGGCCAATGAAACGCTCAAGATCGGGATGATCGACACCGCCAAGCGCTGGATCACTTCGGCAGGCATCCACACGTACGGCATCGGCAACTCGTCCAAATGGCGCACGGCCAAACGCCGTTATTATGTCTTCAACCTGCTCGAAGAACTCGATGCGCCGGGCGAATGGTATGTGGATCGGGAAAACCGCATGCTCTATTTTTATCCGCCGGACGGCGCGGTTGATGCCGTGGTTTTGGCGGTGCAGAAGAAACCGTTGATCCAACTGGTCAAGACGGCTCATGTCAGGCTGGAGGGGCTTCAGTTTGCCTTCAGCATTGGACATGCGGTCTCCATTCAAGAGTGCGAGAACGTGCTGTTGAAGGAACTGCGCGTGGCGCACATCACGACCGACGGCGTGAACATCCATGGCGGGCGCAACTGCGGCTTGGACGGGTGTGAAGTCTACGGCGCGGGCGGCACAGGCGTGAGGGTATACGGCGGCGACAGGAAATCACTGACCGGCTGCGGCCACTTCGTTACGAACTGCCACCTGCATCATTGCGGACGCTTACAGCGCACTCAGGGGAAATGCTTGTCTTTTTTCGGAGTCGGCGTGCGCGTCGCGCACAATCTGATCCATGATTCGCCTTACGTCGCGGTCATGTACAACGGCAATGACCATGTGTTCGAATACAACGAGGTCCACTCGGCGATGATGGAGAGCGGTGACGGCGGCGGTCTCTACACGGGGCGCGACTGGGGGTCGCAGGGGACGGTCATCCGCTACAATTATTTCCATCACTTCGGACAGCCAGGGGTGACGTGGCAGAAAGCGCAGGGATTGTCGCCGGACTATGAGCCGCTCAAAGAGAGCGTGATGGTCATGGGCGTTTACCTAGATGACTGTGACAGCGGGGAGACGGTCTGCGACAATCTGTTTTTCCGTACCGGCTGGGCGGCGTTCGTCGGCGGCGGGCGCTACAATACGATTCGCAACAATCTTTTCATCGAGTGTACCTCCGCGTTGCATCTTGACGACCGCGGTCTGAAACGGGCGCGCCCGGACGAGGGAACCAAGGACGGCTGGGATCTATCGGCCAAGCTGGAGGCGGTCAACTGGCAGGAGTCGCCGTGGAAAGATCGCTATCCGCACTTGGTGAACATCATGGAGGACGAGCCGAAGTTGCCGTTGCACAATGTGTTTGAAAAGAACGTGGCCATCAACTGCCCGCGCTTCTTGCAAATGCACGGGACGGTCGAAGAGACGGCGGTGCCGCGCTTGACATTCCGTGACAATCTCGTGTTCGGGACGATCCATGCGAAAGATGCCGAGGCCTTTCCCCAGAACGAAGAGGGGCGGCAGCGCGTTGCATTCATGACGGAGACTTTGCCGGACAGTAACGAACCCGATCAGACCGGGTTCAAGGTGCAGGAGAGCGAGATGTTCCGTCGGCTGGCGCCTTGGTTCGAGCGTATTCCGCTTGAACGCATCGGGCGCGGTGCGCCGCGCACGAAGTAGGACTTGATGAATTGCGCAAGGCGTGCGAGACGGTGCATGCGCACATTTCTCGGAGTATGGCAGACGCGCTGACGGCGTTTGATGCCGCGACCGCCGCCGCGACTCGGGAAGGCCGCGTACCCAGCGATCCGGTGCATGACGCGCTCGCGCAGATCACGGCCCGCTTCACGTGATGAAAAATTTCCTTTCCCTGTTGACAGCCGTCAGCCGAACGTGATATAAAACCGGTATACAGCTTTTAATAACCTGTGTTTTAACCGGTGTGGCGAGAGGAGTTAGGCATGCATGCTCAAGGACGGAGTTCACGGTTTGCTGTTTCAATCAAGACGGGAGCGGCCATCGGGCTGACCCTTCTCATGGGCGCGTGCGGCACGCGCGCTGCCGAAACGGTGCTCAGATTTAGCGCTGATAACCAGCGGGTTGTCACCACAGGCCAGATCACGGCCAACGACTTCACGGCGGAGGCGTGGTTCAAGCTGGCCAGTTACCAACCAGAAAGCCAGATCTTTTCACAGTACGACAGTAGCGCCGGTCGTTTTATCGTTGGCCTTCAGAACACGGTCGCGGGCATGTTCATCGGCGGCACCTGGATGACAGGCAGCACTACGATTCCCCTCAACACCTGGACTCACATTGCTGTCTCGCGCAGTAACACGACCTGGACCATCTACATCAACGGCCAGCACTATAAGAGTGATGTCCATAACGCGAATCCTCTCGCCAGCACGCCGTTTACGATCGGCGCGATCGGTACAACAGGAATCACGGCGCCGGGTTTTCGCGGGGAGATCAGCGATGTACGCGCTTGGAACACGGTCCGCTCTCAAGCGCAGATCGCTGGCGGGTTGGACACGCGCCTTACCGGCACTGAGGCAGGACTTGCGCACTACTGGCCGCTGAATGAGGGCTTAGGTAGTACGGTCGCGGATCTTGCTGCTGGAGCCACAGGAACGCTCGGTGCCGGTGTTGCTTGGGCCGTTAGTGCCGATCTGCCGTTCTCGACGGCGCGACAGGACGGCACCGTTGCCTACTGGCGGCTGGACGCAGATGCGTCCGGTACGTTGGACACGCGCGACTTTATCGGCAACGCCCGCTTGTCGAGCGGTCTCGATATAACCGCGCACACAACAACCATGCAGGCCAGCCGCAATCAGGCGTTCAGCGGCCAACCGCCGAACAGCACGCTGCCCCTGCCGAACGGTAACTCCGGTTCGGCGTACGCGCAGGCCAACGGTGCCTGTCTGCGCGTCACCGATCTGGGACGCCACTTGGAAATCACCAACAGCTTTACGGTCGAGGGTTGGATCGCTCCGCACCGGCAAGATTATGATACAGACATCCAGTACATCGCTAATACGCGTGTTTTCACCAAGGGATGGGCCTTCGCGCTCAAACGCATGTCGGACGGCACGCGCAGGCTCGTCATCTACGCCGAGGACGACGGTGGCATTCAGGTTTTTGACGCGCCGCTCTCCGGCGACCTGGCGGCATGGGCGGACACCTGGCGGCATGTGGCGCTGGTCTATGATGCAAATGCGGGCGAACAGGCGCAGGGTGCCTGGCGGTGCTATCTGGATGGCGAGCTGCAGGGCGCGGCCACCAATCAACAGGCGCGTGTCGGCACCACTGCCTCCGAGTATTTCCATTTGGCCGGCCGCGTTGGCCACGCCGGCACCTTTTGCGGATACCTGGACTGTTGGCGTGTGAGTCAGACTGCGCTCGCCCCCGAACAGTTTCTCAACGCGACCGACGGCGCGGTCGCCGCGACCGACGTGCTGGCGCTATGGCCGCTGAATTCAACGGACGGGGTCTACTTCGATGGTTCGGACGTGACCGGCAACTGGTCGTTCGGCACGCCGTTGACAGCCTTGCACAAGGTCATTGGCAGTACATCGCAGGCGGTAGCACCGCTTCCCAATCCGGATGCGTCGGCCGCATTTCGCGGTGATCCCGCCGTCAATACAGGCAGTCTGGTGTTCAATACACCGGCGGCGGGCGCCAAGCGCGCGTATCTCGCCTCCCTCGATTATACCGTGCGCGACACGCTCTGTTACACCAACAGTTTTACACTGGAGGGGTGGTTCTATCGGACACTGAATCCGGGCGGCTGGCAACTTCTCTTGGCGACGGGCGGGGCACCGGTGCTCAGCAATCCGAGCGGCCTGTCACTCAATTTCACCTACCGGACCAACGGTTACGTGCTCTTCGCGGATGGGGGAACGCTCGTGCGCGATGTGTCGTTCGGCACTGGATCGATTGATAACGAGCTGAACGTCTGGCGGCATGTGGCGCTGGTCTACGACGTGACCGTCGGCAAGGGTACGTGGTCACTCTATGTGGACGGTACGTTCAAAGGCAGTATCGAAAACAGCGTATTGCCGACCTATTCCGTACCGGCCTGTTTCTATGTGGGCGGTCGTCCATGGTCAGACAATTCATTCAATGGCGCGATCGATAGCGTGCGTCTGACACGCGGCGTGCTCACGCCATCGCAGTTCCTCAATGCTACGGGCACGCCGCCTGTTCCGCCCGCGCCCGAGACGGTCGCCTACTGGAAACTGGATGCTGACGGCGGCACGCTCGATGCTTCCAGCCAAGTGGAGCCGCGTTACAGCTTCGCACTGGATGCGTACGCGCCTCTCGCTTCGGAGGCGCAGTTCAAGCGCTTCGTGCCGGTGCCAGATACGACACCCGGCTTTATCGGGAACCCGCGTGCCAACGCCGGTTCGGCGGCTTTTGACAGCGCCAATTATTTGCGTGTGCAGAGTCTTGGCATCCGAGTCGAAATGAATTGCGCTTTTACGGTCGAGGGCTGGATGTTCTGGAGCAACCGGGCCGCCCGTGCGGTGCAAACGATCGCGGGAACGCGCTTCGACGCGACGTACGGCTGGCGGCTGTCGCTTGAAAAGAACGGCGACGCGGCGGCGTTCCGGCTCTTCTGTCGTACGCCGAATCAGACGCCGCTGATTGATGCCACTTTCGCTTTTGATGCCGCTGGACTAGCCGACGCGTGGCACCATCTGGCGCTGACCTTTACGCCCCGCCGCAATGATACCGGCACATGGGAGCTCTTCGTTGATGGGGTCTCGGTCGGTACGCTTGAAAACATCTTCTATCCCGCCGTGCCTCACCGGAGCCACTGGTTTGCGCTGGGTGGGCAGGCCGATGGCACCGATTCGTTCGACGGGCTGCTCGACTGCTGGCGCGTCTCGGAGGGCGCACGGACTCCCGACACCTTCCTGTATTTAGGGTATGATAGAGGAACGCTGCTGAAGATCCGCTGATGAGGGAACCATGAAACACATGAAACTTCATGAAAGTTTTTTTGAGGGCATTGCTCGGGTTTGTTTAACCACAGAGAACACAGAGAGCACAGAGTTGTTTTGGAGGGGGGCGGGGCTGGCCGCAAGTTATTGCGACCACCTAGTGGTCGCAATGATGAGTGTAAAAGCACTGCTCGGTTGTTTCACGCGAAGGCGCGAAGACGCGAAGGCTGGAGGGCGAGTGTCC
>Ga0255342_1004066_pt1 | contig 15372 bp, 12 predicted proteins | sample wastewater_treat_3_FD_192416 | JGI IMG/M metagenome (GOLD analysis project Ga0255342, IMG submission 192416) | Wastewater microbial communities from Lulu Island WWTP, Vancouver, Canada - plant14 | ecosystem: Engineered > WWTP > Wastewater > Unclassified | place: Canada: Vancouver, British...
TCTGTAACGTTCTGCAGACCGTTTGTGAAGTTACTTTTGTAAACCTGTTTCTCAGGTCTTAAAAGCAGCCACCAGGTGGGGGATTTTCAAGTGGCCATAAGTGGGGGATTTTGGGTGGCCACCCGGGACAATTCTGACGAATTGTCGTTTATTGCCTTTTTAATTATGTTTAATCAAGGTTTTGAATTATAATTTCATTATGTTTGAAATAATTCCTTTGCATAAAATAAACTTATTGATCTGCTTGAATAGATTTCTAAAATAAAATTCAACTGCCTGATTTCATGGCTTTGAATATCTTCAGTTCTATTATTCATGTTTGATTTAACCATGTTTGTCTCATTTTCATTATGAGTTTTCTAATTCCTATAAGGGGTCTTTATTCAATCTCCTGCCTCATCCATCGATGTATTTCGCTTGTATTTAAGCTAGGCAAGGCGTTCCGATAAAAAATGACCCATATAAGGGTTTTAAAAAAAATCGTTTGTAGAGTGTTTAACCCAGAATCCGCAATGGGATAAAAATTCTATTGCGGATTCTGGGTTAATCATATAGAAAAGTTGGTCAGTGGTTAAGGAACAACACCAACATTGTCTCCTTCCTTGTTAGTTTTCCTCTTTTAGGACGGATACAAACCGCTTTACTTGTTTGGTTACTTGTGCGGTGACTTGTGTCTCTGCTTTTTCGGTTGCTAGGGTTTTTTTGATGTGGCTGCGCCAGATAAACCGTAAAACGCAGGCACAGGGAAATTTCTTCATTTTTTGGTGCGGGCAAGTTCAGCTCTTCGGCTTCGGCAAAGATACGGAGCACGTCGGTACCCGATTGTTCACCATGTTATATAGTGTAATCCAACTTGCATTTTGAGGCATGAATTCAGAAACAAAGGGGAGTGGCATCAAATCTTTGGCAACAGAACGTAATTTCTGGTTTCATTGAAATCACAGGAGCAAAAACAGACCACGTCATGAAGATTAAAACAAAGCGGAAGAAAAGTTCTTAAACCCCATTTCTCTATTAAGAGAACACCCACCTCATTCGGCACAAAGAACTGAATGAGAAACCCAAAGGAGGTGATTGGCGGCAATAGAATATTATTCTATCTAAGCGATAAGATTGGTGGCAGTGGTAATTTATTTAATAATTATTAAAATTCGGGAGGTCGTTTAATGAACCGCTTAACAAAAAGTTGTCTCATTTCTATGTGGATTTTGCTCTTGGCCGTGGTTGTGGCTTTCAACCCATTCTGTTCGTATGCTGCAAAAGCCTCGAGCAAAGCAGAAACAGAAATACTGGAAGAAACATGGTCAAAACCAAATGCAGTTTTTGAAGTTGACAAGATGGGTGATATGTCAGGCTGGGATCCAGCAAAATGGGTTAATCCATCAGGTGACACAATTAAAATCGCTGTCTTCTGGCCTCATTCAGGGCCAGCCGCGGTAAATGGCGAATATGGTTGGTCATCGGTAAGTTATGCTGCCTATGACATAAACCAAAGAGGAGGTATATTTGTAGATGGCAAAAAGAAAAAAATAGCCCTATTCAAGGCAGATAATATGTCCAGGCAAGACTTGGCAAAGAAAGTTTGTGAACGGATGGTGCTCCAGGAAAAAGTTGATGTAATTATCGGCACATCAGGAAGCAACATGATGAAGGTTGCAAATGAAGTTGCCAACCGTTATAAAATTATCTCCTTAAATGTCGGAGCTCTTGCTGATGAACTTCAGGATGCGACCAACTTTGGCCGCTACTCCTTTATGACTGCGGATACCACAAGTCAAATAGGGCGTGGATTAGCTTACTATTACGGTCAGATCCGGAAAAAGGAAAGAAAATTCTATATTTTGTGCCAAGATTATTCTTTTGGCCGTGATATGGCGACTGGGTTCAAGCAGGGATTGAAAGAATACTATCCCGAAGCTGAGATTGTCGGTGAAGATTATCATAAGCTTTTCCTCACAGACTTTGCACCTTATCTGGAAAAAATTAAGGCCTCCGGTGCGGAAGTTGTTTACACCGGAGACTGGATTCCCGATGCTTCCAATCTTCTGAAGCAGGCACGCGCAATTGGAATAAAAATACCATTCGCTAATCTATTCATGGATAACCCCGACTTTCTGACAGAAGTCGGGATAGAAGGCACAAAGGGATTGGTTAATATAAAACACTTTGAAAAAGCGGGCCCGCAGTTCGACAATATGGCGTATCGTAAATACTATGAGATTTATAAAAAAGCATTGAAAAATGTATCAAGCCCATTCAACTCTTCCATTTATGAGCATGGAAACGGAACACTTGGATTTTGGACGCAACAGGTATATTGGCTCCTAAGTGTCATAGAGAGAGCTCAGAGCACCAATGCCGATAAGATCATTAAAGTTTGGGAAAACGACACTTATCAATTCGCAAACGGCCGTATTGTAAAAATGCGTGGTTGCGACCACAAAACAATTCAGGGATTCAGGGTCGCAGAATTTGTACCTCCATCAGAGCAAAAATTGAACATGAACATACCCCCATATTACTGGTACAAAAACGCAAGTGGCCCTGGCCCGTCGTGGGAGATCCCTGCCTCTAAGGTTTTGCCTTTGATGGATGAAAATCTTGACCGGTGCAAAGGAAAGAGTTTATGGGGTGAATAGGACAAGTTGTTTGTAAACCACACCAAATTTCTTCTTAAAATGCCGGGGCCTTTAAGGGGATAACCCCGGCATTTACCTTAAGTTTTATATATCACTGCTCCTCTATCCCAGTATTAGTCTTTTAAATTCAGCTTGTCATTCATGACAGCTAAGGTTATGGAAGGAGGGCGGTGGATGACACTGTCAGGTGTTGTCGTCTTTCATAAGGCCTGTCCTGAACAATGCTTGAGTTGACAGCGGCCAGTTTCCCCCGGACCGTTGTCGGGTTCAAGCTGTTACCAAATCATCCAAATTTTTCTCGGCAAAAAGGCCTTTCCCGTCCATAAAAACCCGCACCGGTGTTCTGCCTCGACAGCGTTTGCCCTGGTTCGTCCGTTCAAAATTGTAACAATCTATATAAGCATCCAGATTCGTTTGAAAGGTTTCAAGATCACTAAAATCTTCTTCCTAACCGCAATATCTTTCATTATTCATCGATGTATTTCGCTCGTATTTAAGCTGACAGAGCGATTTATTAAAAATGATAAGATTATATGGTTTTTTTGAGATAATCCTTTCTAGAGCATTTAAACGAGTTGTTTCGATAAAGCTTGGCCCTTATAGATGTCATTTGTAAAAACGCCTAAAAACATTCAGTCCGTTGAACCGGTTGATTCAAATAATTATTATAAATCTTAAGTATTATTAAATACTTAAGATTATTCTCCCCTTGGATTCTCCTTATAAATCAATATTTTATCCATGATTTCGGTCACTTGCGAAGATTTTGGTTGATTTTCAATCTTAAATATGATATATATATTAAAGATTACTTAATATTTAAGGAGATCGAAAAATGAAAACGGAAAAAGCGATTATCAGCAGAAACCCAAACCATCCGAAAAAAGGTTCATCCATAGTTGTTGATCCAATCAGAGACGAAAAGCACATCAAATCGATTCGTAAAATCCTATCCGACAACCCAAGAAATCACCTTTTGTTTATCATGGGCATTAACAATGGATTGAGAGCAGGTGATCTTCTGAAATTGAAGGTCATTGATGTCAAAGGCCTTAAAGAAGGAGATAAAATCACAATCAAAGAAGGTAAAACCGGAAAGCAGAATATATTGGTCATTAATAAAACAGTCCATAAAGTGCTTAATCAATATCTCATGGAAAGCAAACTGAAAGACGATGATTATCTATTCAAAAGCAGAAAGGGCAATGGGCCAATTACTATTCAGACAGTTAATGGGTATATGAAAAAATGGACATCGGAAATCAATATTAAAGGCAATTACGGCGCACATTCATTACGAAAGACTTGGGGCTATTTCCAGCGGAAAAAATTTGGTGTTGGCTTTGAAGTTTTATGTAAACGATATAATCATGCAAGCCCTGCCATAACCATGCGATATCTAGGCATAACGGATAAAGAAGTTGAAAACATTCTGACCAATAATGAAATTGGCTGAAAAAATATTTTCTCGAAATCGAATACTTTGGGATCAGTTTGGGGATTAGCATGATATAATATATATGAAAGGAGGTTAGCAAGAGAAGATGGAAGATAAAAAATTAATCTTCGCTCCGCTTATAAGGGTGTCAACGGAAAAACAAGAAAAGAAAGGTGAATCATTAAAGACTCAGCGAGTTCAACTGGAGCGGGCAATCGAGGCAGTAAACGGGAAAGTTTATAAATGGTATTCTGGTCAGGAACACGCTACGCCAGATAATGAAAGGAAAATTTTAGAGCAATTGATTGCCGATGCAAAGGAGCATAAGTTTAATGCTGTTATGGTTGTCGACATTAGTCGATGGTCGAGAGATAATAAAAAAAGCAAGGAATATCTCGAAGTCTTAAAAAAGAATCATATAAAGTTTTTTTGGCTTACTCGGCACATGGACCTGGCAGTTCCCTTTAATAATTTAATTCTCGGAATGGGAACGGAGATTAATGAATTTTTTGCCGCAGAACAAACACATAAATCAATAATAAACCGAATTGCCAGGGCCAAGAAAGGTATCCCTACCGCAGGGAAACTGCCCTATGGAAGAACTTTCGATAAGAGCACAAAACGATGGGGCATAGACCCTGAAAAACAAGCCATAATAAAGGATGCAGCCAAAAGATATTTATCAGGTGAAAGCATAGACGATATAGCCTCCCTATATGGCATGAACACACCCAATCTGAATAAAATTCTAAAACATAGGTGCGGAGAAAAATGGGAGCAAAGATTCAGAAGCAAACAATTAAATATCGATGAAACAGTAACAACAATAATTCCGCCTCTTCTACCAGAATCGATTATAAAACAAATTCATGAGCGATCAGAGGCTAATAGGACTTACACGCATGGAATGAATAAGAACCAATACCTTTTGTCAAGAATGATCTTTTGTGAAAAATGTGGTTTTGCACTCTTTGGCCAAGCGAATCAACAAGGCATCTTATATTACAGGCATCCGAGAAACCGAGGATGCAAAAAAACTTTTTTTAATTCAATACCAGCAGCCTCAATTGAGGATGCGGTTATAGACGATATTTTCAGCATGATTGGAGATAGACCAACTATGGAAGCGGCAACAAAGGCTGCTATCCCTAATTTGCAAGAGATTGAAGAACGCAAGGCTAAAATTGAGGAAGCGACAAAACTGATCAGAGCAATCGAATTAAAGAAGGATAGATTAATTGATCAGATTGTAAAAAATAATATTAGCGATGATGATGTAAAAGAACGAATGAGCATGTACAAGTCTCAGATAGAAAAATTGCAATCAGAAATTAACCTGAACAAGAATATATGTGAAAATTTACCCAGTCCTGAATCAGTATCAATGAAAATAAAATTAATGCTCCGTTTAAAGCAAGATATTCTTCGGTCCTATGGACACCTTTCAAAAATGAGCTTTGATCAAAAAAGAAAACTATTACAAGTAGTTTTTGCCGGAAAGGATAGCGATGGAAAAAGATATGGTGTTTTTATCAACAAGACAAAAAATGGGAAGTGGATTTATACCATAAAAGGTGCTTTTCAGGATTTAAAGGGCAGCTTAAAAGTGATAGAATTGACTAATCGTCCTGATTTAAAATATGCCGATTTTGACGAAGATAATGAATTAAAATCATTAGACAATATTATGAAACAAAATATTGCTAGTCAACGCCATGCACATCACGGCATCCGTTTTCATAAATGATGACGAACCGGGGCTGCACCGGGACTTTGATGACTGGCTCGAAAGGCTGGCTCCTCATGCACCGACTTCTTTTTATCGCCACAACCGGACCGGCGAGGACAATGGCGATGCCCATCTGAAACGGCAGGTCATGGGCAGGGAGGTTGTCGTTGCGGTCACCGACGGCAAGCTGGATTTTGGGCCCTGGGAACAGATTTTCTACGGCGAGTTCGACGGAGGCAGAAAAAAGAGGGTTTTAGTAAAGATAATCGGAGATTAAAAAAGCCTTCCTGAAGGTTCAGGGGAAAACCGGGTGATGGGCTTATCTGTAAGAGAACGGACTTGAGTGAACAGTGGCCAGTTTCCCCCGGATTGTCCTCGGGTTTAAGCTCCTACCAAATCATCCAAATTTTTCTCCGCAAAAAGGCCTTTGTTGTCCATAAAAGTCTGCATCGGTGTTCTGCCCCGACAACGTTTGCCCTGATGTGTCCGTTCAAAATTGCAATGACCTATATAAGCATCCGGATCAGTTTGCAAGGTCTCAAGGTCGCAGTAAATCTTTTTCTTAACCACAATCGCCTACGTTATCCACCGATGTATTTCGTTTGAATTTAAGCCAGACAAGGCGTTCTGATAAAAAATGAATCCATATGGGTTTTTTAAGAAAATCGTTTATAGAGCGTTTAAATTGGTCATTTCGGCTGTGAAGCTTTTAAGAGTCAAGAATAGGAATTTTGAATTCACTTAAGGCTCTCTCGATTGTATTCTGTTTGTTCTGTCAGCATGAAATATCCCCTTCGAGTTTTGCAACGACTAACTGAGCGGAGCATCTTTTCCCGTCCGAATTTATGCGGTTATTAGATGCCTTGCTTGACATCATACTGCTTTTTAAGTTCATCCAGCCTTTCACGATCACTCTCACTGAATTCCCTTGCAGAATAAATTGCTTTACCATCGGGGCCATCAAGCTGCTCAACTGTAACTGTAAATACAGCATCTTTCGGAACATCCACTTTTGCCCAATCTGAAAACATGTTTGGTGCAAGATTCCATGTTGCTTTTTCGCCTGGTTCAAGGCCACCTGAAATTCTGTAATTGAAAGTATCTTTGTGCCAGGGTACGCTCCGATTAGGGCTTGCAAGCGTGCCCTCAAAGTATGCACGGGACACAGCATGTCTGGTTCCATTGTTGACTGTTAGCTCTATTATGGGCTGCTTCCCCATGAATTGATGTTCCCGTAAATAGAACCGAGAACGAATAACTTGGAATTTTTTTAGCTCTTCGCGGGCTTTTTCAGAATTAATACGTTTCGCCTCCAACTCACGGATTTCTTCCAATGCCTGCTGGCGCTCACGTTCTTTTCTTTCTATGCGTATTCGTTCAGCCTCAGCAATGATTTGCTCTCCTGTCTTTCCATCCAATGATTGCCGGACTTTTACTTCGAGATTGCCAGCCTCCGTAGCACCCTGCGTAAAAATGTCTTTCATATCAATTTGACTGAACGCTAGCACTTGCATTGCTTCATCAAATTCCTTCTGCTTCGATGCTGGAAGAGATTTTCGGACCTTTTCCACTGAAGTTTTCATCGATTCGTCCGAAGAGGCATCAATCTTGGGATCACTACAACCGGCAAGTATCGTTAGCACGATCAAGAATACAAAGAGGAATATTCTTTTCATTCGTTCTTCTCCTTTTTTGGCATCTACGCTGCAAATCACCGGCGGAAAAAAGCAGAGTGAGGATTGAGCGGCGCGTTTGGCTGCCCGAGTGCATTTGCCTTGTTATGTGTATTTGAGCTAATTGAGCATTTCATAAATTGACAATATGTTGGTTAGTTGCTGCTTTTGCTTAAATGACACCTCTCGATCATCATAATATTGGCGACCATAAAACCTAACAACCGCCTTATCACTAGAAATAACTTTTTTTATTAATTTGATGTCACTATCTAGGGCGTTTCTGTCGTACCACTCCCAGATCGTGCCTTCAGTGTGATCTCGCGCGAAGTTTAAGCCAGAAAATCCCTGTTTATAATCATCTGCTTTTATTAGAACCTTATTTACAAAAAGCCAACTATTAGCTTCGTAATATAGCTTAAATCTCAGCCACGCCTTTCCTGATTTATAACCAACATAAGGTCTTAATGGTGGCTCCTTCCTATCATCTGTGATTAAGTCTGTAAAAATGGAGATAAAAAATCTATCTTCTACGTCATCATGTTTTATTTCTAGGTCATCGATCATATTGACAAATTCTATTTCTCTTTCTTTAGGGATGTTTGGAAGAAACGCCTTCAGCGATAGAAATTTGTTACCCAAAATTTCCTGGCCTGTTGACAGCACATATTTGTAGCCAATCCCACTATCATAAAATACCCTCTCAACGGTAACAGCTCCGCCATCAATGATACTTTTTCCAGCGCTATTTAGTATTTTGAGATGTTTAGAGAGTTTGATTAACTCACCTCTTTTAAAAGGCGATTCGTCTTCTGTGTAAAAATATAGAAAATCTCCATTTTCCATTTTTATTTCAAATATATTAATATCGCCATACTCCACTTTTACCAGTGAAAGCGAAGTTAATTTGCCCCTCATACCGGAATACTTTTCTTTCTTGGGCCTTTCACGCCGCAAACCGAAGACTTTTCTGTACAAAAACTGAACATATAAGAACCTTCAGGGACGATGACACCCAACGGATCATCATCGGCCACTTTCTGAGCAAAAGCCGACTGGCTAAGTAACAAAAAAATACATATGAAAATCTTTATATAATTCATTTTTCACTCCATGGCTCGTTTTCGTCGGACACATAACGCGTCGCATCGGCGGCTGGCAATGGAGCACAGTTGAGTTACTACTGCTTTGCCTGTGGGTTGCTTAATTTGCTTTTCATGGATGGTATGGCTTCTTTCATGATGTCTTTTAAAAAGGTGTCATACATGAAGTCAGGCTGAAGGTTATAAATAATGGAAACATGACCATCTTCTTTTTTATAGGATTCCTCCCATAACACCTGCTGTGTTTTCATGTCCACCAGTTGCAGCTGCAGGCCAAGGTCGTTGCTGACGTAGGTTGCCGGAAAAAAGAAGAACCACAGAAGCGGCCCGTAAACGGACAGCCCGTATGAAAACAGATAACCGTCATATTTAGTGGACAGGACTTTTCCTCTGATGGCCAATTCGCCTTCAGATTCACGATGCGTAAAAAATGCTTCTTTGAACATGCTTGAATTGTTCAGTTCTTCAGCAATCGCTTTAGCAAAATCCTCCGTCGGTTTAAATAACCATAATCCACTGTTCATGTGGCCGTGAACCGCTTCCGGTGTGTTTAAACTCTGCCAGCCTACAGGCATCAATGGGATAAGATATACAAGCGCGGCGTTGGTGTTGGAATTCTCACGCTGATCCACCAGGGGTGGGACCGCAACGGACTTGTTAAGAATGGGAGTACCGGAAATACGCGGTTCCGCCTGGTAAACCCATGCTTTCTGATTTGCACAGCCCGAAACGAGAATTGATGCAACAATAAGCGACAACACTGCACTTCGAAAAGACATTGCGCTCATAAAACATCTCCCTTTTTTAACATACTTATGTGGTTTTTATAGTAAAGCCAATCCAAGAATCCATGGATCAACTAACGTTTATGGATACAATTGTCAATAATTAAAAATGTCACCAAGCACATGTCGCTATCCTGGGATGTCATCAAAGACATTCAGAAGAGGTATCTCACGAGACGATTTTCCAACCCTTGCTTGAAATACCTCAAAACGATTGCCATTGATGAAATGGCCATTCGTAAAGGGCATGTGTGTCTGACGGTTGTCATGGATATGCAAGGCGGCGCCATTGTGTTTGTTGGGAACGGCAAGGGGCTGACGCCCTTGAACCTTTCTGAATATTAAAAATTTAGAAAAGCTTTAAGTGTCAGCGTATAAAAAATTTGTCCAATCGATTGAGCAACACAATTCAGAGGACACAACACTTAATAATCCATCATTTCCTTTTTGCCCCGATCTGCGTTTTTGTGGCGCACGTTCTGTAGGATTTCCAATCTTTTTAAAAAAATCATGATTCCCCGCCGGTCTTCCTATATGACGATCGAATTATTTTAACATGGCAAACCACCGCTAGCAAATGCTGCTCGTCCAGAACGCATGAACCAAAGCGGCCCTGGAATAAACACCCTTGCGGTCGAGTCTTGAAATATCAGAAATCTTATATAAAAAGACCTAACCACAATCTCCTGCGTCATCCATCGATGTATTTCGCTCGTATTTAAGCTAGACAAAGCCTTCTGGTAAAAAATGATCATATGGGTTTTTTTGAGAAAACCGTTTATAGAGCGCTTAAATTGGTGGTAGTGTCAAGAATCTTTCGCACTTTTGTTTTAGCGGCCCAACAATCCGGTAGTCGGTAAGCCAAACGCTCGGGGAATCCTTAAAACTCCTTTCATAAATAATGACACACCGGGCGAGTAGGAGCGGCAGACAATGGCGATGCTCATCTGAAACGGCAGGTCATGGGCAGGGAGGTTGTCGTTGCGGTCACCGACGGCAAACTGGATTTTGGGCCCTGTGAACAGATTTTCTACGGCGAGTTCGACGGAGGCAGAAAAAAGAGGGTTTTAGTAAAGATAATCGGAGATTAAAAAGCTTGAAGAATCATGTGAAAACCGGGTGATGGGCTATCCTTTGGCGAAAATGAGTTTTTGGTATTTTACGCCAGTCCGTCGCGCCTGAGTTCAAATATCTCTTTTATACGGCTTTTCTAGTCCCAGGAAAAAACCAAACGGCCAAAGTAGGTGGTGTCCATATCTTCCCTACCCTGTGCCGCAGGCCTCACATAATCATTGGTCATGCCCAATTGTAATTTCCACAGATTAGATGCGACCAGAGGGATTTCAAAGAAGCTTTCATGATAAATCCGGTAATCCCGGAGAGTCTCGACGCTCGGCGTATATGTTATTTCATTGACAACACGCCAGCTATTTTTAAAACGGTACATATGCGAAAGCCCCAGATCGAGTCCGACGATTGACTTCGACCCCTCATCTCTGATGGAGTCATGCCGGTACATCAAACCCGTTCTGGCGCGCAGTGTATGATTAGGTTTTTTTAGAAAATAGTACCCGAAGCCGGTCGCCGCCGTGGTCCGCAAATCCACTTTTCTGACCCGGTCGTGTTCCAGTTCGAGACGTGCATACCAGGAATATCTCTCGCGAAAATAAGTTTCGAAGTCGATACCTCCGGCGATATAGTTGTCACTATCCACTCCATCATCTCTGGCAATCGAGGTGCGCATGCTGAAAACAAGGCGGTCATCCGGCCCCTGCATTGTTGCAGAGGCTTTGCCGCCGGCGCTGAACCGCTCGGAGTTACCGGTTTTACCCGCTACATCAATCCCCACCTCATAGTGCCAATGGCGCCCAAACGGGTCGCGCGCTCCTTCCGGCCAGGCATTTTCCGGCGGGTCATCGCTTAAGTATTCTCCCCCATCGGGCAGGGAAATCCGTACATGGTCTTTTGTGAGATTCAGTTTTCCGAAAACTTTTTGTTTGTCGGAAAAATAGAAATTCAAATCACCTTCGGTACTCAAGGAGACTATTTGAGACAGATCAACGGTAATTACACCCGCAAAATCTGTTTTGACTGTGACGGCATTGCCATCTATTTTAGTGACTGTACCGATAATTTTTGAACCGTTATCCATTTCAATGACGTCGGCACGGGCGAAAACAGATGGAACATGCATTAAGATACCGATACAAACTAAAGCGGTTAACAATTTTTTCATAAACAATCTCCCATAAGATAATTCCTGCCCGCCGGAAAATATTTTCCGGATCATCCCTCAAGGGATGAGACTCTCCGGAGGCTGCACTAAAGGCTTTATGGCGTTAGCTGGCTGGTTGTGAAGATATGTAAAAGATATTATCCGGCATTTGCTTTGGCAATTTTGTTTTTCAAAGACAATATTTTTTTAAAGCGCGAGAGTCATCAGGGGATAATCTCCCGCTGGATATCGATGCCCCGGCTTTTTAATGACGGCGCTTGTAGGCACGATAAAGCATCTGCGTCAACATTTTTATACAAAAGAGGCAAAAGAGCAGAAAATATCACGGATAGTTTTTTGTGACGGTTTGCCCAAAACATTTTTTTCAGGCAGGCCGCTGTTTTGCCCACAATCTTTTTAGGCGCAATGAATTGCTGACGACAGATACGGAACTTAGTGCCATGGCGGCTGCCGCAAACGCCGGGTTCAGTAAAATGCCGAAAAACGGATAAAGCACTCCCGCCGCGATGGGAATGCCGATAATATTGTAGATAAAGGCCCAGAAAAGATTCTGTTTGATGACCTTCATCGTCAAAGCCGAAAGAGAGATCGCCTCGGGAACGGCTGTAAGATCGTCGCGAACAAGTGTCACCTCCGAAGCTTCGATTGCCGTGTCCGTGCCTGTGCCGATGGCAATCCCTACGTCGGCTGCCGCCAGCGCCGGTGCGTCGTTGATACCATCGCCCACCATCGCGACCACCTCGCCTTTTGCCTGCAGCTTGCGGACCTCGTCTGCTTTATGACCGGGCAGGACCTGCGCCATAACCTGGCTTATTCCCAGACCGGCGGCCACACTGCTGGCTGTTCCCTGATTGTCGCCGGTGATCATGGCAACTTTCAGCCCTCTGTCTTTCAGTTTTTCCAAAGCTGGCAGTGCCGAATCCCTGGCCACATCCGCCAGCGCGATAAATCCGATGGCCGTTTTGCCACTGGCAATATAAACGATTGTATTTCCATCCTGCGCCTTTGCCTCCGCCTGCTGCCTGAGCGCATGGGTCGCGACAAACTCATCGTCCATCAATTTCTGGTTCCCGGCCAGGTATGTTTTACCATCAATAACGGCTTTGGTGCCCAGACCCGAAAGAGCCTCAAAGTTCTGGGCATCGAGCGCTTCAATATTGTCGGCCGCTGCCCGCTTCAAAATGGCCTGCGCCAGGGGGTGTTCCGAAGATTTTTCCAAAGCGGCGGCAACCGCCAGAAGCCCGGCGGCGCTTTGCCCTTCCCGGGGGACAACGTCCGTCACTTGCGGTTCACCGCGGGTAAGTGTGCCGGTTTTGTCAAAAACAACCACCGTCAGTTTGTGTATTTTCTCGAGCGCCTCTCCGCCTTTAATCAGTATGCCGCTTTGCGCGCCCAGGCCGGTGCCGACCATGATCGCCGTAGGAGTGGCAAGCCCCAGCGCACACGGACAGGCAATCACCAGTACGGATACGAAATTTATCAAAGCTCTGCTGAACGTCGCATCGGCGGGAATAAAATACCAGACAATGAAGGTAATGGCGGCGATGGCGAAGACGACCGGTACAAAAACGGAGGCCACCTTATCGGCAAGGCGCTGTATGGGCGCTTTGGAGCCCTGGGCCTCTTCCACCATCCTGATGATGTGCGCCAGCATCGTGTCCGCACCGACGCTTGAGGCGCGCATCGTGAAACTGCCGGATCTGTTCATGGTGGCGGCAAAAACCTTCTGCCCGGCTTCCTTGGACACCGGCATACTCTCACCGGTGAGCATGGACTCATCGACGGTGGACCTGCCGTCGAGCACAACACCGTCCACGGGAATCTGCTCACCGGGCTTGACCAAGAGAGTGTCGCCCGGCTCTATGAGTTCCACCTCCGTGTCTGTTTCCACCCCATCCTTAAGCAGATGGGCGGTTTTCGGCTTCAGGCCGAGAAGATTTTTCACGGCGGCAGAAGTTTTTCCCTTCGCCCTGGCCTCCAAAAGCCGGCCGAAGAGAATCAGGGTGACGATCATTGCCGCGCCGTCATAATAGACATGAGGCATAACGCCCGCACTTTCAAAAAAGCGCGGAAACACGGTTGCCGCCGCCGAGTACACGTAGGCGGAAAAAGAACCGACGGCTACCAGTGTGTTCATATCCGATGTTTTCTGCCGGGCGGCCTTTATGGCGCCGACGTAAAATCGGCTGCCCACCCAGAAAACGGCAGGCACTGTCAAAACAAGCATTGCCCAAAGCATGGTCTGCCTGGGTATGAAATCCAGGAAGGGAAACCAGTGCTGCATCGAGCCGAAAAAAATTATCACACTGAGCACGGCACCGGCGATAACCTTTGTTTTCAGCTCTTTGAGCTCGCGCCGGCGCATCGCCTCCACCGGGTCCGACGCCGTATCGGTAAGCACCCCCAGAAACTCGTAGCCCGCATCTGTAACCGCTTTGGCCAGCGCTGCCGTTCCGGCCCAGGGGTTCTCGTGCAAAACGGTGGCACGCGCTGTCGCAAGATTCACACTGACATCCGTTACACCGCCCACCCTGCCCAGCGCCTTTTCCACCCGACGCACACAGGCGGCACAGGTCATGCCTCCGACGGAGACGGTCAGTTTTTCCCGACTGCCGGGGGCTGCTTCGATTATGGACTCGTAGCCCATGTCGTGAATCGCGGCCTCGAGGGCACCGGTATCGGTTTGCTCCGGGTCGAATTCAACCTGTGCTTTTTCACTGGCGAAGTTAACCGAGGCATTCACCACGCCAGGCACCCTGCGCAGCCCTTCTTCAATGCGGCGCACGCATGCGGCGCAGCTCATACCGCTTATGTGCAGCTGTACTTTATCCGGCAACTTCGTAGCCCTCCTCTTCGATGACGCTCTTTACGAGTGCCGCATCGACAGGTTTCGACTCTTCATAGGTTGCGGTGCCGGTTTTCAGATCCACATGAACATTTTTAATACCGTCCACCGAATTGAGCGCTTTGGTCACCGCCATCACGCAATGCTGACAGGTCATGCCCTTTATTTTGATTTCTTTCATCTCGCGGCTCCTTTCAGAAAATGATTAGTTTTAAGTTAACCATCACACCGGCTATGGCAAGAAATAAAATACCCCAGATCGCGCTTGCTCAAAAAACAAATACTCTGTATGATCACGAGAAGATATGAGGGTGGGCCATGATCATACGCTGCTGGGGGGCCAGAGGCTCCATACCCGTTTGCGGAAAAGATTATCTGCGCTACGGCGGAAATACGACCTGTCTGGAAATTCAAAACAACGACGGTGACATTCTTCTGGTCGATGCCGGCTCGGGAATCCGCGAGGCGGGAAACGCGCTCGTGGCCACAGGTCAATTAAATGTCACACTGCTTTTGACACACGGGCACTGGGACCATATTATGGGCTTTCCCTTTTTCAAACCTCTTTATCAGCCACAGATCGAGATCACCGTTGTGGGAGAAGCCTTCGCACAGGATTCCATAAAAGATATCCTGACACAAGTCATGTCCGCACCTTACTTCCCGATAAACTATGATGAAGTGCGCGCCAATGTCATTTACGCAGACAGATGCGGCGACATCTTCCCGCTTGGCGATCTGTGTGTCGAATCCATCGCCCTGTCCCATCCCAATCGGGCCAGCGGATATAAATTTATGGATAATGGAAAAACTTTCGTCTTTTTCACGGACAACGAACTGGGGCTCGACCATGAGGGAGCCGCCGGCTACGACAGTTATGTATCTTTTTGCCGCGATGCCGACCTGCTCGTGCACGATGCAGAA
>Ga0255342_1004069_pt1 | contig 15366 bp, 12 predicted proteins | sample wastewater_treat_3_FD_192416 | JGI IMG/M metagenome (GOLD analysis project Ga0255342, IMG submission 192416) | Wastewater microbial communities from Lulu Island WWTP, Vancouver, Canada - plant14 | ecosystem: Engineered > WWTP > Wastewater > Unclassified | place: Canada: Vancouver, British...
TTGGACTTGTTGGTGAAGAGAATACTAAACCTTTTAAATAATATTCCTGAAAAAACTTTGTTAGGAACCGGTAAGGTAATTAAACGATACAACATTGATAATCTACCGAACAAAAGAGCAGTTTTCAATAGTGATAAAGTAATTACCATAGATAAGAAAGTATAGACTTATTGTATAATTTTAGATGGGTTTTTAATTTTGATTTTGGGCCGTTAGCTTAGTTGGTAGAGCGCTTCCATGGCATGGAAGAGGTCACCGGTTCGAGTCCGGTACGGTCCACCATGGAGACCCGATTGACGACGGCGACCCCTTTTTATCCTCTGAACTTGTTCAGGTACTTAATTCCTTTTTTTTCTACCTGTTTTTTGTTGTATCCTGCGTTTCCGTTGTAGGTTGCTCTTGATTTTGAGGTAAAACTTCCGGTCCTATTTCTGCCTCATTCTTGGTTACATCAGTCAAAGGCTGTTGTTGCTCCTGTTGTTGTTTTGTTACACCGGTCAATTCTTCTACAGTAGGCTTCTTGGATTGTTCTTCAGCCGTTTTTATAGAAGAAGATATTTTTTGTATTTCCCCATCGACTAATTTTCTATCCTCCGAATTTTCAGGTAAGAGAAGTTTAGTTATCTCAAGCTGACTTTTTGCTTGTTCTAAATCCCCCATTGCTGCCAAGGCAAGTGCAAAGTTGTATCTCGCATTGGCATAATCCTGTTTTAGCGCTATAGCTTGCCTGAATTGGTTCGCTGCGGAGAGATAGTCCCCCGCTGTGAAATACACCCCACCCAGATTTAATCTTAACTGAGGGTTAGCTGGATCCAGTTGTATAGCAGTATTGTAAGCACTCACAGACCATTCAAAAGCGTTTTGTGCCACGTTTATGAGATTTTGATACAATTGAGCTCTTGTCACCCAATTTGCCACATTTAAAGACCCTACTTGTTCAGTAGCTATTTTTGAGTTTTGCAGTGCTTGAGATATGAAGGTTTGTATATCCTGTCTGTCCTTGTCTGTTATTTGTGCCGGATCTTTGGCAGCCAGTGCAACGGCAATTGTCATATTAATTTTGGAGAAAGCATCATAATATGTATCTCTGTTTGGATTATATTTCAGGGCCGATATCTGGTAATTATAGGATTTGACCAGATCATTAGAAGAAATTGCATTTAAAGATTTTCTCATATAGTACTCCCCCGCGTAGGTTCTAAAACTGACATATCCTATGTATCCCGCGATCAAGAAAGCAGGTATGGCCAGTAGGTATTTTGTGTATGATCCTGATACGAAAGCTTGATCTTCCGTTGGTGATATTGATGACAGACCTGTAACTTCGAGTAAAACGGGTTTTACTAATTTGGAGTTAGTGGAGCTTGATACCAAGTGAGATCCGATAAGCAGACTTAAAGAAGAAAACATCAAAAACGTGCTTAGTATAGTAGCATGATTTAGCGCGAAAGATACTATTATCAGGGTTAGAAGTATGCTTGATATTGACACAAATCCGGTTTCGTCTTCTGTGTTTTTTGAATTTCGGGTGAACGTTAGCACCTTTATACAGAATATTACTGCTACGGCTGTTCCTATAAGTCCGATCGTGCTGAGGCAGTTGAAAAGCTCATTAAATGGCTTGTCAAATGTAGTAGCCCAATATATTGTGTTATTGAAAGATAGTGGTTTAAATCGGGAAAAATTCAAATGGAATGTACCGGGACCTGTAGCTAACAATGGGTAGTCTCTTATAGTAGAAGTAGCAATGGCCCAACTTTCCTTTACCGGCAAAGTCATCTCGCCTATGTAATTTTCGTCAATAAGTAGTTTTCTCGTTGCGGGAATAAAAACCAATGCCAGTATGGGAATAGCCACACCCAAAGTTTGAATTAGGAAAGAAACTTTATTTTTAGACAAAATTGCCGGTTTAGTGAAGAATAATAGTATCGCCAGACCTGCAATCAGAAGTGTCCATCCCAGAAATGTCCCCGTTATTGATATGAAAAAGAAATTGATGACAGTTATTGCAAACAAGGCTGTTTTAGAGAGTTTAGATTTTTCGTACATACTCATTGCTATGGAAATTATTGTCGCAATTGCAGCCAATAGAACCGCATCTTTTATCGATCCTGTGAGGGAAAAGTTTTGGAATCTATAAAATGGTGATGAGCTGAGAAATATTTTATAGTAGCTTAGTGTTGATATTAGTGATGATATCGTCGATGAGATCAACAACAAATACATCGATGCTTTGATAGTCTTTTGATCTTTTAGCGAAGGCGTACTTAGGTAGAAGTAAATCAGCATAATTGTGAAAGCTCCCAACCCTAGCCATCGTCCCTGTTGTCCGAAAATGCTGTCCGTTTTACTTACAGAGAAAATCGTTGATAGTATTAAAACCAGTAATAAAGCCATAAGAGACTTATCAATCGGAGACTTTATTATTTCAAGTTTTTCTCCCTTTATAGTTTTTACTCCCCATATTATTAACAGCACAATGGTAGCTATTGTTATAAGAGCTAATTTGTTAAAGGAGTAAAATTCCGAAGTAATCGGTAAAAAGAAAATTGGTACTAGAAACAAAAGAACAATGAATATTATTTTCGATATTTTTTCAGATATCGACGGTTTTAGACTAAATTGTTGCATATCATTAGTCTATTATTACCTTTTGCAGTTTGTCAAGGGGTAAAAATGAACAATTCCCATTACGGGAAAATGGTTAGAAAATGTTATTCTGACACCCACCAATTGAATTCAACATTGTCGGACACCGGTGCGTCTAACTCCAACAGGAAACCACTTTGACTTTCTATTTTTGATACCCAGTATCTGGTTGCTGGAGAATAGTTTTGGGTAAAGGTTACATATACTTTTGAATTAGGTTTGATATCTTCAAATGATACAAATATTTTTTTCTGATTTTTGGGTACAAAAGATGTTCCATTCCCGTATATTTGTTGACGATTGGACGTATTTTGGTAGTATTGCGGAACATAGCCTTTTGGTTTACCTAAATTAATGAAGCCAAGCTCGCTCGTAAAAATCAGTAGAAGCAGAATAAGTGAGGTGTACATAACGATACGTTTTCTTAATTCGGGAGATTTTAGTGACGCGGCAATTTCCTCTTTCTTGTTCTTAAACTCAAGTTTTTTGGATATTTCTTCATTTGAGGCCCCTTCGGATTTAAGTTCTTCTATGTAAAGTAATGTTTGGATAGAAGACACGGGGTAATGTCCTTTTATTTCTCCTTTTTTATCAGTCTTTCTAACCATATGAGGGAGCCATCCCATTTTTGTATAGTATCTAAGTCTATTGTAAGGATCACCGGCTCCGAAATTAACCCCTTTGCTTTTTGCCTGTTTTATTAGCTTGTCTATACTGATAAATTCATCCATACTTGCCCCTCATTATATCAAACTATGACAAATAGTGCACATCTCTTGAAACCTGTTTTAGAATGTTTGGAATCTGATTTTTTAAAAGATAGATCTTCTCCGCATTAAGCCTCGTATTCATTACCTTTTGCTTTTCGGATTCTATTATTACTTTTATTTCCGTTTCCAACTTTCTATTGAGAATAGAAAAAAATTAGTTGAATAATTCAAAAGCCATTGATAGATTTTTTGAATGGAGGGTGAGGTGAATATTTCAGATTTTTCATATCCGAAACTGTTAAAGGAAATACCCAGCCCGCCTAAGAAAATTTACTTCAAAGGTAATTATTGTCCGGAAATATTCAGGAATTGTTTGGCTGTTGTTGGTAGCAGAAGAATGAGTATATATGGGGTTAAAGTAATTGAGAAAATATTTTCTGTACTGAGCAGGGAGATATCTGTAGTATCAGGTTTCATGTCAGGCGTAGATGCTGAATCTCACAAACAGGCTATCAGATTTGGTCTGAAAACCATAGCGGTTATGCCATGTGGTATAGATTATATCCATCCCGAGAGTCAGGCGGATCTTTATGAAAATATCCTGAAAAATAAGGGTTTGATTTTGTCTGAATTTCCGGGAAATTTTAAGCCAAAAACTTGGACATACCCCAAGAGGAATAGGATAGTGGCAGGATTGAGTAGAGCAGTGTTGGTTATTGAGGCCTCCGAGAAAAGTGGTTCTCTAATTACAGCCAGAATGGCTAATTGCTACGGTAGGGAGGTATTTGTAGTTCCAGGCAGTATTTTCAGCAACTTGTCAAAAGGTAAAATACAAATAAGCAACGAATTTGCCACCAACATCGATTCCGGTTTTTATATCAATAGTTTTTTTGGTTTTAAAACGGGAGATATTAAGTGTGAGAGTGGAAGAGAGGGTAAAAGAAGCCCCGGAAACAATAAAATTTTGGAAATATTGAAAAACAGCCCGATGACCATAGATGAATTATCGGAATATTTTTCCGTTGATATCCCAAAACTGAATGCAGAACTTACGCTTCTTTCAGTAAGCGGTTTGGTTTCTGAGTCGGAAGGAAAATTTTATGCTTGTCAAAGTTAATTCCATAGCAAATAGAGGAATACAAACGTTCGGAGTTGATGTGGAAATAAATGTTTCCTCAAGAGGGTTGCCTGGTTTAGAAATAGTCGGTTTGCCGGATAAGTCAGTTGATGAAAGCAGTGACAGAGTCAAGACAGCTTTTCAAAATTGTGGTTTGAAAGTTCCCGGCAGAAAAGTGATGATAAATTTAGCTCCGGCTGATGTGCACAAAGAAGGATCTTTTTATGATCTTCCGATAGCAGTCGGATTAATATGCGTTATTCTGAATGTAAAAGTTCCTGACAAGGCGCTATTTTTCGGTGAATTATCTTTTGATGGAAGTTTAAGGCACACTAAAGGGTCGTTTCTTTTGGCTCTTTACGCAAAGGAGAGTGGGTACGACAAAGTTTTTGTACCGGCCCAATGTGTAAAGGAGGCATCGTCAGTAAAAGGAATTTCTGTTTATGGAGTAGACACTTTGGATTCAATTATTAAACATCTTATGGGCCAAAAACCTATCTCTCCTTTTTTAGATACTGCACCTTTAGAATCTTCGCAGGATTTTGACAAGTTTCAGGGCGACGACAATTTGGATATGAGTGAAATAATAGGTCAGGAATATGCGAAGAGAGCATTGGAGATATGCGCTGCCGGTGGACACAATCTTATAATGGTAGGTCCTCCCGGATCGGGAAAAACCATGATGGCAAAAGCCCTGGTTTCTGTTCTTCCGGAATTAAACGACGAGGAATCTATAGAAGTTACGAAAATTTATTCGTTGGTTGGAAAAATTCCTCCGGACTGCGGTCTTTTTAAAAAACGTCCTTTCAGAAGTCCCCACCACACAATTTCTTATGCAGGTATGATAGGGGGTGGTAATATTCCCATGCCCGGTGAAATAACTTTAGCTCACAGAGGAGTCTTGTTTATGGATGAATTTAGTGAGTTTACAAGGTCTGTTTTAGAATCGTTGCGGCAGCCATTAGAAAGCGGAAAAATAACAATATCCAGAAGCAGATATAGCGTGGATTTTCCTTCAAAATTTATGCTCGTAGCTTCCAGTAATCCTTGTCCATGTGGACATTACGGAGACCCGAGAAAAGAGTGTACATGCAGTGAAAGAAAGATCCGCAGTTATCAGGCAAAGTTATCGGGGCCGATTCTTGACAGGATAGATTTACACGTAAATGTTATGCCAGTGGATAGAAATAAATTGTTTAATGGCAGTTTCGGGGAAAAGGAAACCTCAAAAGATATTCTGAATAGAGTTTTGAAAGCCAGGGAAATTCAGATTAAAAGATTAGGAAATGAAAATATATTTTTTAATTGTGAAATGTCTAATTCTCAAGTTGAAAAGTATTGTAAATTAAAGGAGGATTCGAAAAGACTTTTGATACAGGCTACAGAGAGGTTTGGTCTTTCTGCCAGAACCCATTTTAAATTGATGAAGGTTGCACGTACTATTGCTGATATAGATGGTGCGGATAATATAGATGTAAATCATATAGCGGAGGCTGTACAATATCGGTCGAAGATTTTTTTGTAGCAGCAGCAATGGACTTGAAAAATAGCAATAAGTGTTGTATATTCGGGCCATGAGATTGGAGAAACTCTCAAAAGCACTGTCCGACAAAAATAGGTTACAAATTTTAGAGTTCCTAAGCGACGGTCAGAGGAACGTTAGTGATGTTGCAGACAGGCTCAATGTTGAGGAAAATCTTGCCTCCCATCATCTGAGAGTTTTGGCATCACTGGGCTTTTTAAGAAACGACAAAAGGGGAAGAGAAGTTTACTACATGTTGAATGAGGCTAAAATAGTATCTCTGCTAAAGGATCTTGGGAGAAATCCCAGGTTTAGAAGCATACTTGAAGAGTCTCTAAAAGATTAAATCTTTTTTGTCTAATTTAAGGATTAACGTTTTCCCATTTGCATGGTGTTTACTGTGTTGTGTAAATTTTTACCTGTCTTATTTCTCAGCTTGCCCCCGCTGTTTGCGTTAATTGTGCGGTAATAAATACAAAAGACATTATTCTTTTCTCCACCTTATTTTCGCCCTCTTAGTTTTTTTGCACCAAATTATACCGCCGGAAAACTCCTATTTTTGGTTCCATTTTTTTGCGGTTAAAGTGCGTTAAATATTCAAAAAAGTTCTTCCTATTTTCAATAGAATCATCTCTATAAACAACTTCTTTTATTTGTGTTTTCATCCAATAGTGCTTCTGTCATTAAAAGAGAAAGTAAAAAATTTTTGTAAAGCTCACTTTGTTCTATGTTTTCTAGTAATGTTTGTTATCGGCGGATTATCGATTTATTTTCTGGTGGAGAACAAGATACACTCCGGTTCTAAGGTGGAGGTTTTTTCAAGCGGAGATGCGGATAAAAATGAAAACAGCAGTGGTCCTGCCGGAAAGATTTTTGTGGATGTTTCCGGAGCCGTAAAAAACCCTGGTGTATATGAAATTGAAAATGGTGGTAGAGTAGGGGATGCCGTTGCCATGGCGGGAGGAGCAGTGGATAACGCTTCTTTTGCATGGGTGTCACGGAACTTAAATTTATCTCAGAAAATTGAAGATTCTTCTAAAATTTATATTCCATTTGAGTGGGAATTTTATTTCCCCGAACAGTATAAAATTACAAAAACAGTAAATGGAAAATATGCGGTTAGTAGCGACGGCGGCAGTAGTGGAAATAATTCAGGTAGTGAACAAAACGAATCAGGTAAAACCGAAGATTATCCCGGTGAAGGGACTGAGATGTCGGATGGGGGAAACAGTGATACTTCGGAAAGCAGCGGAGTAGATAACAGCGGAAAAGTTAATGTAAACACAGCATCTTCATCAGAACTGGATACCTTGCCGGGTATAGGTCCTGCTAACGCAGAAAAAATAATCTCAAACAGGCCTTATAAAGACTTTGCCGAATTTGAATCAAAATCAGGTTTGTACAAATCAACACTCGAGAACATCAAAGATTTAATAATTTTTTAGTTTTCCGATGAGATGAAAAATGTAAAATTATACCTCCCTTTACTTTTTCTTTGTCTCATTGCTTTTGTGAGAGTTTACACGGATTGTTTAAAATCCGTGCAAAAGGCTTGTTTAGAACCAAAAAAGTCTTTCTTCAGCGATACGGAAAAATTTCCCGGCAAGCAGTTGTCGGTATTTAGAAATCATTCTATAGATTTAGCCAGAAAATACCTCCCGAGTCCTCACAGTGAACTTTTGATAGGAATGGTTATAGGTGCAGACGAACTTGGAAAAATTCCGAAGTTTAAAGAAGCCTTAAAAATAACCGGAACGATCCATGTTGTGGTAGTTTCGGGATTTAACGTAAGTCTTGTATCAAATTTGGTAATGAAATTTCTGGGGTCAAAGTATAAAACTAGAAATCTTTTAATATCTCAGTTTTTTACACTTGTTTATTCGATTATGACGGGTTTTGAACCTCCGGTGATAAGGGCATGGATTATGGGTGGCGTCCTTTCTTGGGTTAGGTATTACGGAAGAAGCGTTGACGGTTTTAGAGCGCTTGCCTTTACCGCCCTGTTGATGGTAATAATATGGCCTTATTTCCTTTTTAGTGTCAGTTTTCAATTAAGTTTTTTGGCCACCTTAGGACTTGTTGTATTTGGAAATTCCATTGTGGATTTTTTATCCCATTTTCTTGGAAAGGCATTTTTTGTTGAAGACCTGGGAACAACAATATCGGCGCAGATATTCGTTCTTCCGCTGGTTTCTTATTATTTCGGCAGAGTAAGTGTAATCAGTTTTCTTGTAAATCCGCTCGTTCTTTGGACGGTCCCGGTTGCAACGGTTTTAGGAACATTTTTTATCTTTATCGCAAACCTTTCTCCTTTTCTCGCAAAAATAATGAGTATTGTCATATATCCGTTTTTGGACATATTTGTATCTTCAATTAACTTTTTTTCCAGGTTCAACTTTTCCAATATAAATTTCAGTATAGGCATTGCGCCTGTCTTATCGTATTATTTTATTGTTTTGGCGTTAATTTTCTTTTTACACATATTACACATAAGAAAAAGAAAAGTATGAAAAAAACTGACCTGGTGATTGTAGTGGTACTCTACATTCTATTTTCCTTTAGGAGCCTGTTTTTTAAGGGAAATGAAGATTTGGAGATAACATTCTGGGATGTAGGGCAGGGAGACTCTATTATGATTTCCACGCCGAACAAGAAAAGAATTATTATTGATGGGGGAGATAATTTTGAAGCAGATTTTGAAATTTCAAAAATAATTCCGTTTTATTCCTGTTATATTGATGTTTTGGTACTCACACATCCTCATTATGATCATATAAAAAGTTTAAACAGATTAATGCAGAGGTGCAAAATAGGTTCTGTTATGTTTAACGACGTCGATTTCACCTCCCGTGATTTTTCGCTTTTTAAGGATTTGTCAAAGAAAATGAATGTAAGAAATCTTTACGCCGGCGATCAGTTTGAAATTGACGGGGTTGAATTTAAAATTTTATGGCCGAAAAAAGATTTTCTGCAAAGTAGTATCGCGGATATTAACGATGTTTCAATAGTTATGTTTTTGGACTACGGGGATTTTGAAGCCATTTTTACCGGAGATGCAACCGAGAAAGTTTTGGGATTAATGGATTACAACTGGATTGAAGATGATATTGAAGGTGGCGTGGACGTCTTAAAGATACCACATCATGGGTCAAAATACAGTCTGCATAAGTCTTTTTACCAAAGAGCGGATCCTGCCAAATGTGTAATATCCGTGGGGAAAGATAATAAATTCGGGCATCCCTCCCCCGCCGTTATAGATTATTTAAAAAGCCGGGAATGCGGTATTTTGAGAACCGACGAGATGGGTGACGTAAAAATAAGGGTAACTAAACCGGAGAATATGTACTAGCTTTGTCGGGAACTCTTCCGCCGAAATTTGGTTGTTTTTCTGAAGTTTCTATTGCTTTCATGATAATATTAAAAAGAGGTTTTTATATGGAAAATGCACTTCTGATTTTGAGAGAAAATATCAGGGAATCTATAAAAAATATTTATAATCTGGATTTTGAAGAGATTTCCATAGAACGTCCTGAAAATGAAAAATATGGAGATTTAGCTACAAACGTTGCTTTTTTATTGGCAAAAAAGCTTTTCAAGTCTCCCGGAGAAATTGCCATGGATTTAGCTCACGAACTTAAAAGTTATAACATCTCTTTTGAATGTGACTCTTCCAATTATCCGGTTTTTTCTGATATAGAGGCTGTTTCCACTGGTTTCATAAATTTCAGGTTTTCCGATTATTTTCTGAAAAATCAGCTTTCGGAAGTTTTAAAAAAGGGAGATTCTTACGGGTCCGGAAAAAGCGGAGAGGGAAAAGTGATAATAGTTGAATATTCCGCCCCGAATCCCAACAAGCCTTTGCATATAGGGCACTCTAGAAACAATTTCTTAGGCAGTTCCATATCCGAAGTTCTTTCTTTCAGCGGTTACAATGTTGTGCGGATGAATTATATGAACGATTGGGGGACTCACATTTGCAAATCCATGCTTATGTACAAAAAATACGGTAACGGCCAAAACCCCGATAAGAAACCGGATCATTTTGTAGGAGATTTTTACAGAATGTACGAGATAGAGCATGAAAAGAATCCTGAAGAATTGGATAAAGAGTTAGCTCAGATGTTTAAAGATATGGAAAACGGGAAAAAGGAGATTATTGATCTGTGGAAGAAGATTACAGGATGGGCCTACGAAGGGTGGAAAGAAACCTACGAAAACGAGAATGTCTTCTTTGATGTATGTGAGTACCAGAGTAATTACACAAAAGCCGGAAAAGATATTATTGATTTTGCAATTAAAAAAGGAATAGCTGAGAGAGATAGTACGGGGGCGGTAATCGCGAGATTGGGGAAGTATGGACTTCCTGACAAAGTTTTATTGAGGAGTGATGGTACCCCTATTTACATAACTCAGGACATTCAACTGGCGAAAGATAATTTTGAAAAATACAATTTTGAGAAAAGAATCTACGTGGTAGATAAAAGACAATCCGACTATTTCAAACAACTCTTCAAGTTATTTGAGCTTTTGGGCTTTAAATGGTCAGATAGGTTGTATCATCTGGCATATGGGTGGGTATCTCTTCCCGAGGGGGCAATGTCCTCGCGGGCGGGCACTGTAGTAAATGCGGACGATGTCTTTAAAAAGATTTTAGAGTTGGAAAAAGATGAGATGATAAATAGTCTTAAAGAAGTTTCGGATCCTGACGGAACGGGTAAAAAAATCGCTTTAAGCGCTTACAGATATGGAATGCTGAAGATTGATCCCAAGCAGGATATTGTTTTTGACATTAACAGTATTACGAAATTTGAGGGCAACACGGGTCCTTATCTAATGTACACATACGCCAGGGCCATGTCTATTATTGAAAAAGCCGGTATAGGAGTGTCTTCTTTGGAAAGCAATATCGAACTTTTTGAAAATATTGAAATGAGAGAAGAGGAAATCTCTTTGCTTCGTTTTATGTGCACATTTTCAAGAACAGTTTCTTTATCTGCAGATACAATGTCTCCGCATTTGATAGCAAATTTTCTGTATGATTTTGGTCAAAGGTTTAATTCCTTTTACGGAGAAGTTCCGGTTTTAAACGCCGAAGAGAGTGTAAAATTTTTCAGATTGGTTCTGGTGTACTGCTCGGCTCAGGTAATAAAAAACGGATTGAAACTTTTGGGCATAGATGTTGTAGAAAAAATGTAGGATAAGGAGCGAGTTTTTTTAGTTATGTACCAAAAAAAGAAAAGAAAATATCACAGCAAAAAAAGAACCTATAGAAAAAGAAGGAAGTCCGGAAATTATTCATCAGGAAAAGCTAAAAACAAATCTGTTTTTTTGAATATTATCAAATTAATTTTAGCGGTGGTATTAATAAGTGCCCTGATTGTATTCATCATCCTGTTTACAGAGAGAATTTCTTATATTGAAGGAAAAGCAAAAAGCGGTATAACGAGTAAATTTATTGCTCAATTTTTTAAAAAATCGGAAAACGGAGAAATATTTACTGACAAGAACACAGAGTTTCCAGCGGATAAGAATTTAGCTCCGGAAAATTATGATGATGAGTTAGTTTTCAAAGTTTGCATTATAGCCGATATACATCAGGATTTGGAGAACTTAAATAAAGCTTCGGAAAAGATAAAAACGTCCGGTTGCAAATATACTTTTGTTATAGGAGATCTGACTGATTACGGTGATACGGAATCTCTTACCAAGGTTCGTGATGCAATAAACAACATTGGGATTGAATACTACCCAATTCCCGGAGATCATGATTTAGCCGAGTCTTTAAGTGTGGAGAACTTCAATAGTGTTTTTGGTCCTGATTACCACATTATGGAATACGAGGGAACTACGTTTATGTTTATAGATAACAGCGCCAATTTTACAAAAATCGGGAATATCCAAATGGATTGGATTAAAAACAATATCGAAAAAGCTGATTTTGTTGTCTTATCCCAGCCACTGTATACCGAGGGTTTGAACCCGCCATTTAATAGTATTTACATGGGTAGTATGCTTAATGCTCCATCTTCAGTTGAGATGGAAAGGAAGCAGAAAGAAGTAAAGGAGCAGGGAGAGTTTTTACTTGATTTGATAAGAAAAAATAAGAATGTAAAAGCTGTAATAGCGGGAGAGCATCATAGATCAAGTGAAATTAAGGATTCCGAGAGAACGGACCTTGCTCATTATGTTGTTGGTGCTATAACAAGCACAGTAAATGATTTTCCTCAGACTGCAATTCAGACACCCAGATTCTCCGTTTTGTCAATATATGAAGGAAAAACCTATTCTATTGAAGATGTTGTTATAGATTAATTTTGTTAATTTTGATATAAATTACGGATATGGATAAAAAGGGAACAAAAGAAAGAACCCTGTTGATTTTAAAGCCTGACGCGGTTGAAAGAGGGTTGGTTGGAGAAATAATTCAGAGAGTTGAAAAAATGGGTTTTAAAATTGTAGGAGCTAAGTTTATTAAACCGAGTGAAGATTTGGGTATGAAGCATTATCCTGATACCGATGAGTGGAAAAAAAGCGTGGGAGCAAGAACTATTGAAGATTGCGAAAAATACGGAATAGATCTCATGGCGAATATGGGTACCACGGATCCGATTGAAATAGGAAATTTGGTTAAAAGATGGAATGTTGAATATCTTTGCTCGGGTCCGGTTTTTGCCCTTGTGCTCGAGGGATTTAACGCGGTTGAAAGGTTGAGGAGTCTGGTTGGGAATACCGTTCCTACCAAAGCAAATCCTGGTACAATTAGAGGAGATTTTTCTCTTGATTCCGCTATTCTGGCAAACATGAACGGTAGAGCCATTTCTAATCTGGTTCATGCGTCTGGAACCGTTGAAGAGGCAGAGTATGAGATAGATCTTTGGTTTAAGAATGAAGAGTTGATCGGGTAGAGTGCGGAGGGGTGTAGGCGTCACAAAATGCGCGATTAAATTTTCATTTTCTTCAATTTTAGTTCAGCTTGATAACCCATTTTGGGATAAGTTTTCTTGGTTTTAAGGTATAATTGTTCGTGTGGAGGGGTCGCATAGCGGTCTAGTGCGGCGGTCTTGAAAACCGCTATTCTCGCAAGAGAATCGAGAGTTCGAATCTCTCCCCCTCCGCCATTTTCAACGTTCTAATCTCTTCTAAGAGGCGTTGTTGCATTTACTACACATCTTGAAACATAAGGGATTGGGACGATTTGACTTATTTACGGTCTTCTTCTGTGCTAAAATACCAAAGATCCTGCTTCTGCATATTAATTCGGAAATTAACTGTCCGGATAAATGAAAAAAATAGATAAAAAAAATTCACTGCTTATACTTTTGGTTATCTGCTCCGCTATTTTGCGTCTGATAAATTTGGGATACTCAGATTATCAGGGAGATGAGACTCAGGCTTTATATAATCCGAAAGGTCAATCTTTTACTCAATTCATTTTTTCTCAAAGAAGAGCCCCCATCCAATTTGTTATTACCATGTTTATTCGTGGAATTTCCGACAATTATCACAATGAATTCATTACAAGACTACCATTTGCTCTTTTTTCAATTGCCTCTTCTTGTGTTTTTTACATTTTCGTTAAAAAACTGGTAAACGAAAAGGTCGCTTTTTATTCTTTGATATTTTTCATTACAAACGGGTTTTTTGTCTCTTTTGGGAGAATGGTTCAGTATCAATCTCTGGTAATTCTTTTGATGCTTCTTGTTTTATATCAACTATTGCTTTTATCGGAGACCAATAATATTAAGCATTTGTATTTTGCAGGTATTTTTTGGGGATTTAGTTTTCTTGTTCATTCGGATTCTGTTTACTTCTTTCCTATGGCGTTGTTGCTTCTTATTGAATGGATAAGAAAGAATAATATGCATTTTAAAGTTGTCTTAAAAAAACTTTTGCCTCCGTTGATTTTGGGAATAGGAGTTCTCGCAGTTTTCTATGTTCCCTATTTATTAAATTTACCTTCCGATACGCTGAATTATTGGAAAGGACGTGTTGAGGGTACTCATCAGCCAAATGTTGTCAGCAATTCAAAATATCTGTTCGAAGTTTATCAGCCGATATATGTGTCCCATCTGTATATTTTTTCTTCGTTAGTTGGAATTGTTTTATTATTGAAAAGCGGGAAGGAAATTTCAAAAGAGCGAAGAATTGGATTAATTTTGTGGTTTTTATTTTCATATTTATTCATGGAATATGCCATCGAAGTACCGGGAACTCACATCTACAACTATATTATTCCGGCGTTTATTTTTATGGGAATTTTCTTTTCCGTTTTAGATGAGTTTGTCATTCACCGTCTTAAGAAGATATATCCTGTGTTTTTATCCGTTGTTGTAGTTATGTTTCTATTTTTGTTTTTGCAATCTTACGCTATTTTTGTTGACCATGAAAGAGAATACCCGTGGCAGACCGAAAAATTTCTGGCGTGGGATTTTCCAAGTTTAAACCCGGTTTTTAAATTGAGTTTGTTTGGTTTCCCATATTATCGTGATTGGGAAGGAATTTCGGATTTTATTGTAAAAGATGGAAAATCTACTTCTTACGCTACAAATGAAAAACAGTCCATTCCAAGGTATTATTTGCCCGATGGATATGTAAATGATAACTATTTAGCGGGATATTATATTAGAGTGCGGGATCCTCAATCGGGGACAAATCCGGTTCTTAATGAAAGATGTGCAAAATGGATTGAAAAAAACGATCCGATAAAGGTATTTTATTCCGGAGACAAAGTTTTGGCAGAAATATATTTTATACCCGAAGACTGGAAATAAACGATTAATAATGATCAATACGAAAAATTTTCCCGGGTATATGTAATTTCAAATTAACTCTGAATTAACCGGGCTTGGCTAAAATTATCTTCCCCTTATGGTAAAATTCTTGTGCTGAGTGTTGGTTTCTAAGACTATGCTTCGCTTTCTTTAGCCCCTGTAGTTCAACGGACAGAACGTGCCCCTCCTAAGGGCAAGATGCAGGTTCAATTCCTGCCTGGGGTACCACATATCCAGACAGCAGTTTGTTTGGATTTCTCCATTGATTGCGAAAATCTTGGTTGAGCATGAAAACATTATGTATTTATTAGTTTCAAATTGCTTCAGAAAAGCGTATAAATTAACTGGTGTCGTTTTTATTAATTTTTATTAAATTGTGACAAACTTATAAACAATGCCCTCAAAAATATCAAATTGGGTAAAAACCCATAAATTTCATACTTTCGTTATTGTTGTAGTAATTTTGTATATTCTTTTTAAAGTGTTTCTTGGTAGTAGAGCTTATAGAAATACTAATTTAGTCGGAGAAAAGAATTATCCGTCATCGTCATATAACTACAGTTACGATAGTGGGGGAATTTATGATGCTGATATTTC
>Ga0255342_1004070_pt1 | contig 15364 bp, 23 predicted proteins | sample wastewater_treat_3_FD_192416 | JGI IMG/M metagenome (GOLD analysis project Ga0255342, IMG submission 192416) | Wastewater microbial communities from Lulu Island WWTP, Vancouver, Canada - plant14 | ecosystem: Engineered > WWTP > Wastewater > Unclassified | place: Canada: Vancouver, British...
CTGGCACGGCCAGTGGTTTGCGGGCACGGCCCGCGTGAGATGAGCGCTTCCGGCACGGCCGGCCAGCGCTCCCGGGGGCCCAGAACGCCGAAAGCCCCGCCCGGCCAACTTGGCCAAGCGGGGCCTCTAGGTGCTCCCGGTACTACTCTTGCGTCGGAGTATGCGCCCGGTCAGGGCGGGGCGTCAAGCGTTCCGGATCAACTCCAGGTTTTTCTGCATCCAGTCTGGATCTCGGGCCCGCTCCTCCATCAAGGCTTCGACTTTGCGCACCATCTCCGGGGACGGCTCGGGGAAAGGCGGGATCGGGTCGTTCGGCCCCAGGAAGGTTCCGACGTACTCCCGCTTCCCGTCCTTCGTCTCGAATTCCATCGCGGTCACGTAATCCACCGGGTTCTCGGGGTCGAGTGGCGCGGCTGCCGATCCGCGACGGCGAGGACTTCGCCCGCTTCCTGCTCTCGGAGTTCTCGCTCGATGGCGCCACGGTGATGGTGGCCCCGGCCCAGGGCTTCTACGCCTCCCCCGAGCTCGGCGGCGACGAGGTGCGGATCGCCTACGTGCTCGAGAAGCGCGATCTGGAAGCCTCGGTGCGGATCCTCGCCGCCGCGATCCCGGCCTACCGCGCCGCGCGCGGCCTCGACGCGATGGCGAGCGCCCCGGCGCCCTCGGCCCCGGCCGCGGACTTCCACCGCCCGGTGGTCTGAGGCGCCGCCGAAAGGCCGGCCGGCAGGGGGGCCGGCCGCTACCGGGTCGGGCGCAACGGGGTCGTAGCGGCCGCCGCCCCTGGCGGCCGGCCTTCTCCGTGCGCGCCGGCCTACGACGCGGCCGCGAACGCTGCGCGGGTGCCCGGCCGGGTGAGGACGGTCATCGCCCAGAGCCCGAGCATGGTGCCGAACGGCACGAAGAGGCAGCCGACCGCCGCCATCGCCATGCAGAAGCGCCAGCGGCGGCGCTCGACGAGGTAGCGCCCGGCGAGCGCGATCCCGGCCGCGCAGGCGAAGCAGAAGAGCGCGAGGACGACCGCCGCGACCTGCATCGCCACCGGCGGCGCGGAGTCGATCGCGAGATGCAGGCTGCGCGCGAACGGGTCGATCCCCACCACCCAGGCCATGCCCAGGTAGACCACCGGCAGGATCCCGAAGAACCCCGCCAGCGCCGCCACCGCGTAGTGGAAGAACGCCAGCGCCTCGAGGTCGTCCTTGAGGGTGTCGAGCGGTTTCCTCTCCATCGGCGCAACCGTATCCCGGGTGGCGGGCTCGGTCCTCGGTCGCTTCGTCAAGCGCGTGACTCCTGACTGCCCGCATCCGCCGGCACGCCCCCCGCGGTTTCGCCGAGCGGCGGCATCCGGGGCGGCGCCGTCTGCCGGATCAGCTCGACCTCTTCGGGCGTGAGGCCGTAGGCATCGCAGACGAGGCCGGCGAGCTCCCGCTCCGCCACCTCCGCTTCGCGCAGTCGAGCGGCGACCGGCACCACGGTGCGGGTGTGCTCCTCGCGCAGGCTGCGCAGCGCCGCCGCCGAGAGCGGTCGCCGCTTCCCCCGCGCCCGCCGCACCTCCGCCACGAGCTCGTCGGAAGAGAGCGCGAACGGCTCGCCCAGCCGCCGCGACGGGCTGTCGATCCCGTGCTCCATGCGCAACCAGTCGAGGAAGAGCGCCTGGGCCGCACTGCGCTCGTCCGCCACGGCGAGAAGCTCCCGGACCCGCCCTTCCGCCTCCGACCGCACGTCGTCCCGCGGGACGGCGATGGGGAGTAGCTCCATCTTGTAGCCGGCCGGCGTGAGCGCCTCGTCCTTGAGGTGCACCAGGTAGCGCCAGTTGTGCCACCAGAGCAGCGGGGAGTTGAGAACGGCGAGAAGCCAGAGGTCGGACGTGGGAACGGCGAAGACCGTGTTGTTCACGTAGACCCCGGCCTGATCGAAGGCATAGCTGGGTAGGAACTGAATGACCTGCCAGACGATCTTCGGCTGGTCGAAGGCAGCGTAGTAGCTGCACCGCCGCAACTCCCACCAGAAGCGGCCCTGATCCGCCCGGCTCACGAGGCGGTCCCGAAGAGCACTCAGGTGGCGGTGCACGGCAGGGAACGCACCCTCGAAGGCCAGCTCCGCCGCGTCTCCCTCGAGACCCGACCAGGGCCATTCGCGATCGTCGCTCGAAGGGAGCACGATCATCCACAGCCCGCACCACTCCGCGCGCCAGCGGCGGACGTCCTGGCCGCGGAGGTAGGGGCGGAGCAGCTCGGCCGAGCGCTGATCCTCCGCCACCAGCCGATCGCGGGTGGGGGTGTCGACGAGAAACGCCTCGTTCAGGCCCGTGAGGACACCTCGAAACGGCTTGCTTCCCAGGTACTCCGCGCGCCAGCGCTTCACGTCCTGACCGCGGAGGTAGGGGCGGAGCAGCTCGGCCGAGCGCGGATCCTCCGCCACCAGTCGGTCGCGGGTGGGGGTGTCGACGAGGAACGCCTGGTTCAGTCCCGTCTTGATCCCGTAGAGCGGCTTCGTGCCCGCATACTCCACCAGCGGCACACCTCTCTCCCAGAGCTTCGCCATCAGCGCCTCGACGGCCGGCGGCTCGAGGCTCCAGGGCGCGGCGCTCAGGCGGGCGCGTGGGACGGTGAACGCCCGGGCTCGCACCTGCTCGCCGAGATCGTCCAGGCGCACCATGTCGCGCGGGATGACCGCGATCCGCGCCTCCGGCGGCGGCGCCGCGGGAAGCGGCCGGCGCAGGCGGACGAGGGAGGGGAAGACGTCCGCGTCGGGGAAGACCTGTTTGGCGTGGCCCAGGTCGACGATCTCCTCGGTCCAGGCCTCCTCGGCGAGCAGGCGCCGGAGCGGCTCGGCGTAGCCGGCTTTCAGCCACTTGTTCGTCACCACGAACGAGAGCCGTCCGCCCGGCCGCAGCAGGTGCAGCCCCTGCTCGAAGAAGTAGACGTAGAGGTCGGCCATGCCGTGGAAGGCGCCGAAGGTCCGTTCGAGGTGGGGCTTGAGGTCGGCCAGCCGCTCCTGCCGCACGTAGGGCGGGTTGCCGACCACGAGATCGAAGCCGCCCGCGGCGACGACCTCCGGGAAGGCGGCCTGCCAGTCGAAGGCGCTGCGGCGGTCGACGGCGGGGTCGGCCACGAGGCTGTTGCCGGGACAGATCGTGCGATCGAGCGCGGTGAGCTGGCGCCCACGCTGGGCGGTCTTGATCCAGATCGAGAGACGGCAGATCTGGACCGCCTCCTCGTTGATGTCCACCCCGAAGAGGTTCTTCCCCAGGATCGTGGCGTCCGGATCGAAGAGCGAGCGCTGACCCCGGAGATCGGCGAGCCGCTCGGTCGCCTCCTGGTAGGCGGCGTAGAGCTGATCGAAGGCCTCGATCAGGAACGCCCCGCTACCGCAGGCCGGGTCGAGGATCCGCACCGTCTCGAGCTCGGCGAGCCAGCCCTCCCAGAAGAGCACCAGCGCCTCCCGCGCCTTCTCGCCGAGGGCCGCGAGGTCGTAGGCCCGGGGCTCCCCCAGCGCCGGCCTCGCGACCGCCGGGGCGGCGGCGAGGTGGCGCTCGCGGAGTGCCGCGAAGCGCTCCTCCAACAAGGGCGACAGCGCCTCGCCAACCAGATAACGGGTGACCGCCCGCGGCGTGTAGAACGCTCCCTGGAGACGCCGACGGGAGACGTTGCGGGGCGCGAAAAGGCCCGCGGCGAGCTCCTGCTCGATCTCCTCGAGGTCGGTGATCGACTGCTCGAAGATGTGACCGAGGATCTCGACGTCCACGACCGGGCGAGCGCCCGTGGCCCCGGCAGAGCCCGCCGGCCGGTAGTCGTAGTCGCCGAGGCGGGTCAGCGCCCCGAAGACCTCGCCGGGGACCTCGAGCCGGTCGAGGCCCGGGTCGGCCGCGAAGAGACCTCCGTTGTAGGCCGGGATGTCGAGGCCCGGGTTGCCGGCGTCGACAGCGCGAAACAGCCCCTTGAAGGTCTCCCAGCGGGACCGCGGGTTGTACGGATCCTCGTGCGCGAAGGCGCGCCGGAGCGTCTCGGCGGGGAGCAGACCCCGGTCCTCGGCGAAGGCGACGAAGAGCACCCGGTCGAGGAGTTTCTGCGCGTAGAAGAGGAGCAGCTCCGGAACGACCGTGGGATTGGCCGACTGCAGATGGGCCAGGATCTCGCGGCGCAGCTCGGCATAGTCGGCGTAGTAGGAGCGGGTCAGCTCCTCACCGGCTCGCTCGGAGAGGCGCAGGAGCTGGTCGAGATGGCCCTCTCCGGCTTCCGGCACCACCCGTTCGGCACCGAGCACGAAGACGAAGCGGGCGGCGGCGGCCGGGTCGGCGGCCAGCTCGGCGATCGCGAAGCGCTCGCAGGTCCGCTGGTCGTGGCCCTTGTGGTAGAGCCGGAGCTCGCGCAGGTTGGTGACCACGATCCAGTCGCAGCGCAGGTTGATGGCGTACCGGTAGGCCTGGTCGACCGCCGACATGCGCCGGCCGGCGAACGGCCTGTCGAGAGGATCCCGAGGACCCTTCCCCTCCACCGCGGCCAGAACGCGGTGGCCTGCCGCTCCGAACCGGCCGACGACGGCGTCGGCGACCTTGCCGTCGACCTCCACGTGCTTCTCGCGCGAGAAGGTGTACGACTCGCCGGTGCCGGCGGGCCCACGGTAGCCGAGCACCCCGTAGAAGATCTCGGTGAGGAAGTCGGGGAGGAGCTCCCGCTCGGTGAGGGCCTCGGCGCGGGGCGAGGCGAGCAGCTCGGCCCAGCGCACGAGGATCGTCTTCGCCTCCGCGCTGTCGACCACCTGCTCCCGAGGGCCGGTGGCGGCCTGGGCCTCGATGACCTCGGGTCGGAAGAGCGGCTTGCGATCGACCGGCATGGCTCAGGAGTCTAAGGCCTCTCCTCGGGGCTCCCGACGGTCGTCTTCATTCGACCGCTCTTCCGTGGCGCTGCAGGAAGACGGCGATCTCCGACTTGGGCACCGAACCGGTCGCGACGCCCACCATGAGCTCGGTCAAGGCGTCGTCGCCGGTTTCGACGGCGAGGCCGTTGAGCCCGATGGTGCCCACTGCTTCCGGATCCCGCGCGAGCCTATCCAGCCACGCCGCCTGCTCTCTACCCCACCGCTTCGTAGCGGCTGCGATCGCAGCCTCACGCGACACCGACCGCCAGTGCAGAGATGATTGCCTGATCAATTCGCTGGAGCTCTTCGAGCGTCAGCGGTTCGTAGGCGTTTCTCATCAGGGCCGAGAGGTGCAGCCCCGGGTTGGCCCGGAAGATCGCGCCGCGCCTCGGGCCGAGCACCGCGTCCTGGAACCTCGGCGGCTGCACGGCGAGCCAGGCGGAGTAGTTCACGTCGGCACTGACCTGCCCGATCTTCCCCGCCCGCTGCCCCTTGGGGATCTTCCGCACCGGGCGCGTGTCGCGCACGAGCGGGCGCAGCCGCACCCCGGGCGGAAGCAGCTCCCGCGTCTCGGGCAAGCCCATCCCGCCGAGCCCGAGCTCCTCCCAGGACTTCGTGATCGGGACCGTCGTCGACCGGCACTGGTAGTGAGCCGGTGGCCTCGGCCCAGAATCGATCGGGAAGACCTGGCCGTCCAAGGCGCGGCAGGTCGGCGTCGTCCGTCCGTCCAGCGTCGAGACCCACTCCACTCCGGCAAGCACCGAGGCGCCGTCCCGATAGAGCAGGTCTCGCGAGCGGTTGCTGACGTGAGCGACGGCCGTACGCACCAGCGCCTCGGCCTGGGCCTTCCCCAGCTTGCGCCCGGCGATCACCCGCCGGATGATCTCCTGCGTCGTCTCCCCCTGCACGAGGCCGTAGCTGACGTCGGAACGGATGCGCCGGAAACGAGCCCGGGCCAGCTTCGAGATCTGCCGCGGGAACGTCGAGCCGACGAGCGGGAGCTCCAGGACGACAGCGCGCAGATCGTAGGGAGACGGGAGCCTCGCCGGCAGGACTCCAGCCGGGAGCATCGCCTCGAGGAGGCGTCCCCCGAAAGCCGCCTCGTAGGTGGCCAGCGTCTGCAGGCTCACGGTGAGCTCGCGGCCGAGCCGCTCGTAGGCCTTGCTGTTCAGGCGTCGCAGGTCGAGGAACAGCTGGCGCCGGCGAGCCAGCTGGTAGGGGGTCAGCCGCGCTCCATCCCGGGCAAGGTGCAGCAGGATGTCGCGCTCGTTCGCGTCGAGCAGCCGCGCGATGCGCCGGACTTCGGCGTCCGTCCAGCGCTCGAGCGCGATCGCATGCGAGAGCAGCCCCAGATGCAGCGCGGCATCGGACGAGACGGGCATCAGGCGCCTTCGCCGGCCTCCGCAGCCGCCGCTGCGAGCGCGGCCTCGATGTCCGCCTCCTCGGGCGCGCCCCCGCCATCGGCCTCGATCCCCTCCACGCCGAGGGCCTTCTCCTCGGCTTCCGGGTCGAAGTCGGGGCCGAGGATGTTGCGCCGCTGGAGCTCCGCCCAGAGCCGGCGCGTCGTGAGCCGCCCGGTGAGGTTGAGGTTCGCGAGCACCGTCACCGTCTGCTCGTTCCCGACCGGCATCGCCAGGTCGTGGTTGACGAGCACCGACCCACCGGAATCGGCCACCCCGGCGGCGTCGGCCTCGATCCCGGCCCAGCGGGCCATCAGTCGCAGGCCCTGCTCCGCCGCGTCCTCGAGAGACCGCGCCGACGTCTGGACGGCGGAGTGCGCCTCCGCGGCGCGAATCGCCTCTCCGGTCGCGGTCAGTCCCCCGCTCTCCCGCGGCAAGAAGGGCTCGTACGAGAGGAGCCGCATCTGCTCTTCAACCTTCGCGATGGATTGCTTCAGCTCGGCGATGCACTTGCCCGAGTGCTCGAAGTAGCCGTAGCCCGCTCCGGCCGGCAACAGCAGGGCGCCGGACGGCCCCCAGCGCACCCGCTTCCGGAACTGCGACTCGTCCACCCCGGTGAAGGTGGGCACCGGCACGTTGGCCACGTGCTCGATGTGCCGGAGATCGCTGAGAAGCTGGTAGTGCGTGAGGTTGAGATAGGCCAGGTCGAGCAGCGGCGGCTCCGCGGCGTAGGGCGCCTTGACCTCCCCGGCGTAGCAGGCGACGAGCGGGATCTCACTCATCCCGACCATCGGCCGCGGCGGTTCGATGGGGACCCACTCCGGCGAGCCGCCGCTCGCAACAGCGCGGTGCCCCCAGACCTCGCAGGTGACCCAGAGAGTGCCGGGCTCCGGCGCCCGGTATACCCGGATCCGGTCTTCGGTCCGCTGCGTGAACTCGCCGTCCTCGACCTCAACCCGCTCCCGCAGCCGAGCCTGCAGCAGCCGCCAGCGCCCGTTCACGGCGCCGGTCCGGATGCCGATCAGATCCTCCGGGCGATAGCGCACCAGGTAGGGACGGCGGCCGAGCGCGAGCTCTTCGGCGCGGGTGAGCTGATGCTCCGGGGCCGGAGGCATGTCGACGAGGAACAGGCCGAAGCCATACCACCAGGCGTCGATGAACACGGCCCGGAGGAACTCGTGGAAGTGCGTCCCCCGCAGGTCGACGTCTTCGCACCAGGCGCGCAGAGCGTCCGGGACGTCCGCTCCGATCCCGATCGGGCGCGCGAACACCTTGCCCACGACCTGCGTGACAGCGCGCGCGGTCGCGTTGTAGAGCGTCGACCGCCGCAGCCGGGCGGGATACCCCCACGGGCTCGAGAGGTCCTCGCCCTGGTAGGGCGGCAGATACTCCTGCCCGGCGGCCCAGACGGCCCGCTGTCCACCCCGGAGCGTGCGCAACAGCCGCCGCTGATCCTCGGCGGCCGCCCAGGCAGCGGTGGGGAGAGACACGGGATGTTGTTGCGATGCAGACATGCTTCCTCCTTTGCCTACCAAGGGCGAGCCGCCCAGGAAGCGCTGGCGCGGGGCGCCATCGCCCGGTAGCGAAGTGCGTCATAGACATGGTCTTCGGCTTCGGTGTCGACGTCGTCCGGCTTCCTGTCGTCGCGAGGCAGCGCCGGGAGAGTCCGCAACGAGTGCCGGCAGGTGTCGAAGAAGAAGAGCCCGGGCTCCTCCCGCGGCGACGCGGCGGCGGCTTTGAGCATCCGCCGGACCCGCTCGAGGCCGGTCCTGCGGCTCCCCGGTCCCTTCTCGCCAGCAACCCAGCGGACGCCGGCACGCGCCATGTCGTCAGCGATCGACTGACCGTTCTCGACCGCGAAGATCGCCGAGTCTGCCGGCCCTGGCTCGACCCGGCCGGCGAGCCCCATGGCCGTCTCCGCGGCGAGGATCTCGCGCGCGATCTCGGTTGCCACCTTCCGGCAGCCCTCGTTCGGCTTCCCGTTCCAGCCGTAGAGCTCGGCGATCTGGACGAGACTCCCGGCCGGTAGCGCGAAGTCCCCGCCGCCCGGCTGCGGGATCGATTCGCCGTTGCTCTCCGCCCACCAGCAGACCGCAAAGGGGCGCGACGAGCCCCAGTCGAAGGACCGGTCGATCCGCCAGCCCTCCGGGATCGGGAAGGGCTTCAGGATCTGCCGCTCCGGCGTCCAGACGTCATCGAGCGCTCCCCCGGCGACGATGTCCCAATCCCCCTCGAGCATCGCGCGGACGAGCTCCGGCGAGCCCAGACCGGCGAGGCGATGCGCGTAGGTGGGGTCGTTCCTGACCAGAGTCGGGTTGTCGGCCAGGCGCGCGGGCACGTACTGGCGCAGCATCCCGCCCTCTTCGGCCGGCGCGCGCCAGATCTCGAGGGGCGGGTGCGGGTCGATCCAGGTCGAGCGCACCCAGTTGTGACCGAGCCCGCCGGGGTTCGAGGCGGCAAGGATCCGCGGGAAGCGTGCGCGCAACCCGGCCGGCACCTCCAACCCGCCGAGGCGGACTCGGCTGCGCAGGAAACGGTACTGCGCCGAAGAGAAGTGCGTGGCCTCGTCGATCGCCAGGACGTGGATCTCCGCCCCCTGGTAGCGGTAGACGTCGGCCTCGAACTGGCAGTGCCGGAGGTGGATGGCGCTGCCGCTCGCCGGGAAGAGGATGTCGAGATCAGACCGGTTGATGCGCGCGTGCCCCGACTCGAGCCACGGAGCCAGCAGCTCGTAGAACGAGCCCGGTCCGTCCAGGTGGCTCGAGACGAGCTCCGGATAGGTGCGCCGGAACAGGTAGGCCTGCAGCCCGGGGATCGCGACCGCCCAGGCGATCAGCGCGGCGCGCAAGAGGAACGACTTGCCGCCACCCGCGGCGCCCCCGAAGAGGATCTCGGTGGCCGGCGACTCGAAGACAAAGCTCTGGCGTTCGTGGAGCTCGAGCGCCACGGCTGCGGGCTGGCGTGCCGCCTCACGCGCCGCAGCCACGCTTCACCACCACGTTGAGCACGGGGGGCACGAGCGGAGCGCCACCCTTCCCGGTGAGCTCGTGTCGGTGGCGATACTTCTCCGGACGCGCGCCGTTGAGGAGGAAAATGAGCAGCGTGTCGCTGTAGCGCCGGATCGTGCCGACCTTCTTGCCGCCCTGGTAGACCGGCTCGAGCACCCCCTCCTCGGCCCGGCGCCGCGCCTCCTGCTCGAGCAGATCCGCTGCGGCGTCGATCGCCTCGGCGGTCGCGGCTGCGAACTTCTCCTTCAGCCCCGGGTTGTCTTCGAGGTACTTCGCCGGGGTACTCCGGTCGATCTTGGCCGCAGCCGCCGCCTGGGTCCGGTTCCCGGTCTTCGCCAGCGCCGCGAAGTAGGCGCGCCACCAACGGGGCAGCTTCTTTTCTGTTGCGGACTTCGGCTGAGGGCGCCGCGGCGTGGCGCGCTGAGCAGGTCGGGCTTTCCGGGCAGGCGTCCGCTTCTTCGTCGGCATGATCGCGCCCCCGGGAAACGCGAAAGCTCCGCCGGCACGTGGCCAGCGGAGCCTCGAGGTGCTTCCGCGGGATCAGTCTCTGAAAGGGATGGTGCGCGGAATCGGGCGCGCCGTCAAGCTGCGGGGTCGAGCCTGCCCTCCGAGCTCGGCGCCTGGTGCCTTCCTGGGCCCTTCAGTACCCTCGTCTCGACGACGCGGATCTCGTAGGGGGCGCCGTCGCGGAAGTGGACGATGACCTGCCCCCACGCCCGGCGGGTCGCCATCTCGCGCAGGGAGCGCTCGACAGCAGCCAGCCAGGCGGGCTCGAGCGCCCCCGCCTCCGGCCTTTCCATCGGCTGGAGAGTCTACATGTCGCTCGCGGGGGTGCGCTCGGGCAACCGCCGTTCCCGGTGCCGCTGCTCGATCTCCCAGAGGATGCGCAGCGTCTCACCAGGCGCCCGGCCGCCGCCGATCTTCCCGCCCAGGATCGCGGTCAACGACCGGAGCTCCCGCCACTTGCCGGGAGGGTCTTGACAAGCATACGTCTTTGGCCCTATCCTCCTGCCCATGGAAACAGGGCCCACCCTTTCAGACCTCCACGAAGCTCGGACGGCTGCCGGGTTGAGCATGGAAACCTTGGCCAACCAGCTCGGGGTCACAAGGCAAGCGGTCTCGCAGTGGGAGAAGGGGACAACGACTCCGACAGGCCCCGCTCGCCGCCTCCTGTCGCAGATCCTTGGCCTTCCGCTCGACACCATCGACGCCTGGTTCGCGCGCGAGGAGAAGGCCGCGTGAGCTCACTGCGCCTCGTCCCCGAGCCGCGGCCGCTCGCCCCGGTCATCCCCATCGCCGGGCGAACCCCGAGCGGCGCGCTCGCGCGCGAAATCGCCCGCCTCGCCGCCGAACGCCGGCTCGCCGCGCGCCCGTCCGAGCGGCCGCGCCCCACCCCACCGCCAGCGCCGCCAACGACGCCGGGCGCGGCCTGAGCGAGAGGAGCGCGTGTTCATCATGGAGATCAACCAGCTCCTCGACCAGCTCGAAGCAGCGACCGTGGCGCTCCGGCGCGCGGTCAACGCCCGGCCGGCCCCGGAGCCGAAACCTGTAGCCCGGGTGCGGATGGTCCGCACCTGATGTGAAGCGGCCCGGTCGCGCGCCAACGCAGACCGGGCCAGGGGGACCAACGATGCAGCCCAAGGATACCACCCCATGACCCGCGAGCAAAGACTCCAGATCGAGCGCGCCTGGCTCGCCCGCTACGACCGCTGCCACCAGCTCGCCGCGCAGCACCCCGCCGAGCGCGGCACCTTCCTGCAGCACGTCGCCAGGGTACTCAACGTCGACGATCGCCTCTACCACGTCTCCTGGCCGTGCGGCGTCTACGACGGCGGCGCCCGGATCACCGAAACGACCGAGCGGGTCATCGAATGCCCCGACTGCGACGGGTACGGCTACTGGGAGACCGACACCTCGCCGCGAGTCTGCCGCGGCTGCCGGGGCTCGCGCCTCGCCGTGACCTACCCCGACGAGGAAGAGCTCGACGAGCTCGTGCTCGAGGCGGTTTCGCTCGCTCAGGCGTCGGCTTGAATGAATAGTTATGCGGCGGCTGCCGCGAGGAGACATTGATGCACACACAAGACCCATACCGAGATTGGAGCCTAGCCGACCGTCAGGACGCATGGCGTGACGGAGACTGGGCAGGTTGCCGCCGTTATGACGACGACAGGGATTCATCCGATCGCGCTTATGACGAATGGCTCAAAGGCGGCGATTTCCGCGATCCGGAAGATGGTCACAGGTTTTCATGACGCATAACGTCCCGCATCAGGCGCGAGCTGGCGTGGTGAGCCTCTTCCACCAGCTCCTCAGCGGCGCGGCCCAGCCCGAGCAGTACCTCGGCCTCGGCATCCTCGCACTCGTCTTCGCACTCGCCATCTTCCACGCCGGCAGAAAGGACCCGACACGATGAACGTTGCTACCGATCCGACTCTCGCCGCGGCCCTCGTGGCCGCCCAGCGGGCGATCTCGAACGTCCCGCACGACAAGACCAACACCTTCCACCGCTACTCCTACACCTCCTCGGAGGCGATCTTCCGCGAGGCGCGCGAGGCGCTGCTCGGCGCAGGCCTCGCGGCCGTGATGACGGGCTGGTCGATCGAAAGCGAGGAGGCCGTCCGCGTCTCCTTCCGCCTGATCCACGAGTCGGGGGCGTCCACCGACTACGAGGTGGTCGCTCCCGCACTCGTCGACAAGGGACGGCCGTTCGACAAGGCCGTCTCCGCGGCCCTGACGCTCGCCGAGTCGTACTGGCTCCGGGGACTCCTGCTCATCCCCCGCGTCGCCGACTCCGAGGACGTGGCCGGCCGTGACGACACCGCCTACACCCCCGTCGCGAAGCCCGCGTCGCGACCCGCGCCGCAGCCCGCGCCACGGAAGCGGCCGGTCTCCGAAGCACAGCTGCGCGAGCTGACCGTCGCGACGCGTAAGTACGGCGTAACGCGCGAGGCGGTGCTCGAGCACTGCCGCGAGAGCTTCCAGGCCGAAAGCCCGCGAGACCTCTCCGAGGCCGACTTCTGCTCTCTCCTCGCCTGGGTCCGCCTCGGTCACCCCGAGACGCCCGAGCCGGAGGAGGAGGTCGCGTGAGTCGCCGTCAGCGAGCCCCCGTCTGGCCGCGCCGGATCATCTCCCGGACCTGGGAGCCGTGCCCGCTCTGCGGCCTGCTCGTGCGCCGCGACGAGTTCACCGGTGAGCTCCTCGGGCAGCCGCCGTTCCCGAACAGCTCCTCCCCGATCCACGACTGCCGCGCGCTGCGGCACGACCGTACCCACGACCAGCGGGAGCAGGAGACCAAGCGATGAGCCGATCCCTGTACGAAATCAGCGAAGACCTGGTCCTCGTCGAGCAGGCGCTCGTCGACACGTCCGACCCGGACGGGATCGCCTCGCTCGAGCGCTACCTCGCCGAGCTCGCGGTCGAGCGCGAGCGCAAGCTCGACGCCTACTGCGGGCTCATCCGCGAGATCGAGTCGCGCAGCCAGGCCCGCGCCGCGGAGGCCGACAGGCTGCGCGAGCTCGCCCGGATCGACCGCTCCGCCGTGGAGCGCCTCAAAGAGGGGCTGCTGCAGCACTTCGTCGCCCACGACCTGAAGCGGGTCGAGACCGAGCGGTTCCGGATCACGCGGGCCAAGTCCGGGGGGCGTCAGCCGCTCGAGCTCGATCCGGTGGACTCCTGGGATCTGCCCGAGCAGTACACCAAGATCACCATCGAACCCGACAAGGAAGCGATCCGTGCCGCGCTCGAGTCCGGAGAAGAGCTCCCCTGGGCTCGGCTCGCCCCCCGCAGTGAGCACATCCGCATCGCCTGACCGAGGAGAGACCGATGTCACTCAGACAGTACGCATATGCCTGGGACGCGGCGGAGATGGCCCCGCCGCAGAGCAACCGCACCGAGTTCCCGCCGTTGCCCGACGGGAACTACTACGTCCGCCTCGAGCGGGCCGAGGTGACCGCCTCCCGGAAGACCGGCGAGCCGATGGTCTCGCTCGGCTTCCTGGTCGAGAGCGGGGAGTTCGCGGGGCGCTGGGTCTGGAAGCACCAGACCATCACCTCCGACCCGACCCGCCTCTCCTACCTGAAGCGCGACCTCGCCTACCTGGGAGTTGGGACCGCCCGCGCGATCGACTACCTGCCCGACGAGCTCGCCTCCGTGACCGGCGCGACCACGACGGTGGACCTCCGGACCCGGGTGGGGCGAGACGGGGTCAGCCGGCAGAACGTCTACATCAACCCGCCGGAGGGCTGGACGCCACCCGACGGCGTCGAAGTCCCGTTCTGATGAGCGAACCGCCGAATCTGGCCACGGCCGCCGCAGGACAACTCGCCGCGCAGCTCCTCGAGCGGTCGCGACAGCTCGACGCTGCGCATGACGAGCTGCGCCGGTGCTCTTACGAGTACGCCCAGGCGGAGAACGCCTACCGGAAGGCCAAGGCGCTGGCCTACCTGGCGGCTGAGGGGCCGGTGGCCGAGCGCCAGGCGATCGTCGACTCGAAGTGCGAGGCCGAGCGCTTCCACGCGCATCTCGCCGACGGGCTGCGTTCCGCGGCTCTGGAGAGCGTGCGTTCACAGCGGGCGCAGCTCACCGCGCTGCAGACACTCATCAACGCGACGCGCAGCGAGATCGAGCTCGCGCGCACGGGGCCGGAGTACTGAATGCCCTCTCCACGGTCAGGGACAAACCCGCGGCGGCTCGTGCTGGTCTCCCCCTTCCCGCCGATCGCTGCGGGCTCCCTGACCGCGGGGTTTCGTCCCGAAGGAGGACGCTGACTTGGCTCGAATCCGCACGCTCAAACCGGACATCTGGACCGACGAGAAGTTCGCGCTGCTGTCCACCGGCGCCAAACTGCTCTTCATCGGGGCGATCTCGACGGCGGACGACGCCGGGCGCATCCGCGCCCATCCCGCGCTGCTGAAGGCGACGGTCCTGCCGCTCGACCGGACGACACCACAGGACATCACCAAGTGTCTCCGGGAGCTCGAGGCGGCATCGATGATCGTTCTCTACCAGGTTCGCGGGGAGGCGCTCGCTCAGCTTTCCAACTGGGCCAAGCACCAGCGGATCGATAACGCCTCGAGGGCGCGCTCCCTGCCAGGCCCGGACGATCCGGAGGCAGTTCCCCAAACCTCGCCGCGAGCCGCGGCGGTTCGCCGCGAGTCGCCGCGAGTCGCCGCGAATCGCCGCGGTTCGCGGCTGGAAGGGGAGGGGGAAAGGGAAGGGGAAAGGGACAGGGAAGGGAGAGGAGAGGAGAAAGACCAAGATCTGTCGGGTTTGGCCGCGGCCCAACCCGACCGCGATCGAGGTTTTGGGGTCTCGGGCACGGAAGACCCCGACGAGGTGCCGCCCCCCACCCAGCCGCCGGACCGCCCCCTCACCGAGCTCGAGTGGCGGGTCGAGGAGACCTGGCGCGCCCACCTGGCGCAGTGGCGCGGGTTCTTCCTCGACACCAACGGCCGGGTCCCCATCCGCGAACCGACGCTGACCGACGAGATCCGCAAGGCGATCCGTGCCGCGATCCGCGAGTACGACGGGCACCTGCTCGGCAAGGAGCTCCGCCCGCGCTGGGTCGAGGAGTCGAAGGCGCGGGCCGCAGGGATCGGAATCTTCCTCGACCCCTGGTGCACCGGCAACGCCCGGGACAACGACGCCCGCAGCGGCGGGAAGCGCTACCTGGAGCACTGGCGCCCCTGGTGCCGACAACGGGGGAAGCAGAGCCCCGTCGACAGGTTCGCCGAGCTGTACTTCGAAGCCAAGAGCCTGGGACCGGGCGCGGTCGTCGCGCCGCCGCCACCGGCTCTGGCCGACACCACCGAGACCGAGGAGGCACATGCCTATGTCGCCTGACCACGAACCCACCGCCTGCTCCTGCTACCTGCCCGAGGGGTGGTACGGCTTCTGCGGCTGGCACCTGCGCAAAGTAACCGCGGAGGACGCTGCGCACATCCCGGAGCTCGCCAACTCCGTCGGAGTCCCCATTGCCGTGGAACCTTGCCCCGTCTACCTGGCTGCCGCGGCACGCCGGCAGGCGGACCGCCAGGCCGCGTCCTGGGCCGACCACCACCGCGCGGGGCGGCTTCGCGCCTGAGGCTGAAGGCAAGGGGG
>Ga0255342_1004075_pt1 | contig 15358 bp, 20 predicted proteins | sample wastewater_treat_3_FD_192416 | JGI IMG/M metagenome (GOLD analysis project Ga0255342, IMG submission 192416) | Wastewater microbial communities from Lulu Island WWTP, Vancouver, Canada - plant14 | ecosystem: Engineered > WWTP > Wastewater > Unclassified | place: Canada: Vancouver, British...
AAGGAATACGGCTAAAGGCATTGATTTTAAAGAGATTGAGAGTACTATATTGATTTAAATATTGATACCAGGATTGATAAAAAGCATTAGAAAAAGCGAATGAGAAAATGCAACCTTATACCTTTTTCCTTTCACCTTATCCCTATTTAGAACCAACTTTATTTTAAAAATCATTACAAGGATTAAGGAAAAAGTGTTAATAAATGGGATAAAAATATGAGATTTTAGAGCGGACTTTATTATATGGAAGAGATTAGGAGAATAGGGTTAAGGCGAGAAGGGATAAGGGTTTGAGGGGTGTTGGGTTGGAGCGGAGTTTATTTTAAATATACATAGTTAGGGGTATGGATTTTTAGGATAAGGAATAAGGGGCTGTATATAAAATAATAAAGTATGCTCTGTGATAATAAAGTTAGTTCTATAATAATAAAGTCGATTCTGTAATAATAAAGTTGGCTCTATAAGAATAAAGTTAGTTCTTTAAAGAGAATGATGCTGTTAGTGCTTTCATAAACGGTAAGATTTTATTAAAATAAAAATTAATTAAATTGAAATTTATTGTTATTATATTTATGTGCATGGATACTAAAAATAGAGCCGATTTTGATAGTAAAGTATTTTGATAATATGAGGGGTTAATTAACATGGTTTTGTGGGGAATTTTTGTTAGTGCTTTTTTAATAGGCTTTTCAGGAGCAATGATGCCTGGGCCTATGCTGGGGGTCACGATTGACGGCAGTCTTAAAAAAGGGTGGACAGCAGGACCTTTGACAGTATTAGGACACGGAATCCTGAAACTTATATTAATTATCATCATGACATTCGGGCTTAAAGATTTCTTCTCTAATCCGACAGTTGCAGGATTTATCGGATTATTTGGTGGTGCTTTTCTTGCATGGATGGGGTATGGAATGATAAAGTCCAGTATAAATAAGTCGGTTTCTTTAGAGAATCAAGGAGCAGGGAATAGTGCAGGCATGAGAAATCTTGTATTGGCGGGAGCACTTGTAAGCGCTACTAATCCCTACTTCATTCTCTGGTGGGCGTCAACGGGGATGGAATCAATACGCCAGTCTTATACTTCAGGTTTAATTGGTGTATTTTTCTTTTTCATCGGACATGTTTTATCCGACTTTGTATGGTATTCAGCAATTCCCACGGCATTTTCCAGAGGCAAGAAACTGATAAGTGATGTAGTGTATCGCTGGATTATTTTGTTGTTAGGTATATTTATTACAGCATTTTCAATCTATTTTATAAGCAGCGGATGGAAGATGCTTCAAACTCTATGATATAATTTTAATATGGATAAGATGAAAAAAAGTTATTACCTCGTAATAGATTTAAAATTTATACTGGAGGTCAAACTCTATGAAATCAATGCTTTTTGAAATTAACAAGAAAAAATGGTTGACGCTATTTTTAGTAGCATTATCAGCAACAATATTTAGATTAATACTGCAGGCTTTTATCCCTTCAAGCGGTAGTAATCCTTTTCCTCCGAGTGCAATCGTCAAAGCAGGATTATTAATCCCCTCTTTTACGATTTATGCACTAATAACCTATTTTTTATTAGCGGTAGTATTCGTTATAATACAGGGTCGTCTACCAGGAACAAAGATTAAAAAAGGTTTAATGTTCGGTTTTTTATTCTGCATGATGTGGTGTATATACTTATTTGAGCCTTTACCTCACGTTTCAAGCACATCACTGACCGAACTTTTTGCTTATCCAATAGTGGATGGAATATCACTTGTATTTTTAGGATTGCTGTTAGGAAAATTCGTTGCTGTAGATTCTCAATTGTCAGGGAAAGTATACATTAATCTTAACATTGTACCGTTAATGGCAATACCTGTATGTTTCCTGGTACTGAGAGTATTTTGTTATAGTATAGTTCATATTTATTCCTCTTTTACTGCCAATCCGTTAGGAACAATGATATGGGCAGTTGCATCAGGTATCTGGATAGGGGTTTTGTATTTATTTCTTGGACAAGGCATTAAGATAGAATCTCCGATGGTGAAATCACTATTTTTTGGCATTATAGTCTTCGGAATTAACCTTTTTCTTTTCAATTTTTTCATTACTTTGGTGTTCGAATCAGATATTGCTGATTTAGTCATAAGAACTATGGCAGACATCATATCTGTAACGATAGGAGTCTATATTTATGAGAAAGTTCATTTCCTCATGATTTTGGCTCACAGCAAATAGTAAGTATTCAGAAAATGCAAATAGTTAATATCAATGTAAAATTTTATGCCGCCACAAGATAAGGAAGAACTAAATTGAAAGAACTTATAAATAAGCAATAAAAAAGGTTTTCTATAAAATATAAAGTTATGTTTAAAATGCATTTCAGTAAAGGAGATAGGCGAAATGATTAAATTAAGCGATATGCCGAATATAGGCAAAGAATTAGAAAAGCAATTAAAAAAAGCAGGAGTGGAAACGCCTGGACAGTTAATAGAATTAGGAAGTAAAGAAGCATTTCTGCGGATTAGAACTATTGATAGTAGTGCTTGCATAAACAGGTTGTATGCCTTTGAAGGTGCTATACGAAATATAAGATGGCATTATTTATCACAGGATATCAAGGATGAATTGAAAGCATTTTATTTATCGTTAAATGTCAAATAATAAAATGCTGGAAGTTTTTTAAGATTTATTGGTTATATATGGTAATATGGGGTTAAGTAATTTTCCAATTAGTTTATTAGAGGGGGTAGATAATTTTGCTTTTTAGCAGTGAACAGGTTAACAGGGGCAGGAAAATCGTAAATACAGGTATAATTATTTTAATTTTTCTTTTACTTGCAGATATTGCTATAAGTTTAGTATCTAACGGCATTAAAGGATTAACGGGAAAAACATTTATTAGCGGAATAATTCTATTTATCATATTTTTGTACTGTAAAGGCAACAGGATAGCATTTAAAATAACAATGTTTTTACTTTCAGGAGTTTATATTTTTATCTTTGGTTTACTGCCTGTCTATTTGGTTTTGGGACTGCTGCGCATGCTAAATATTTTAGATGCTTTTGGCGGTGCTTTATATTTGGTTGTCCCAGCCATAATTATTACAGCAGTAAGCATTTTGGTATTTAAAACAGAATTTTATGATGATGTTTTGGCTTTTAAAAACTACTGCGATAAGGTATATAAAACAAGAATATAAATAGGAAATGGAGGATGTAGATGAAAGTAGTAGCACGGTTTTGTGTTGATGCTGATATTATTGACTGTCCAGCGCATATAATGGATAAACTTACATATCATCAAAATGTTAATTCATAAGTTATTACTTTTAGTAGAATGGGGAATGATGTCATGCCAAATATCAAGGGAAAAGCAATCCGAATTATATTATTTTTTATTTTCGGAATCTTTTCTGGATTCCTGGCAAAATACGTTGACACCATACCTTCTAATGGTGCAATTGGCAGTTTGATTAATATAATTAGCAATATAAGTTCAAGAATTGGAATATGGGTGTTTATTGCTACTATTATTGCTGCATGGAGCAGAACACCCAAAGCAGGGGCAGTGCATGTTTTTGCTTTTTTTGATGGTATGCTAATTGCTTACTATATTTATTCAATGAAATTATTTAATTTCTTTCCAGTATATTATTTTATTCGCTGGGGATTAATTGCATTACTATCTCCACTTATGTGTTATGTAGTTTGGTTTAGCAGAAGAAGTGGATGGCCTGCAGCATTATGTGCCGCTTTTCCTATTGGATTACTGGCTTCAGAAGGCTATAACTTTCTTTATACGTTTTCTCCAGTTTCAGGATTTTATTTGATTGCTGCCATTATACTGTTTTGCATTTTACCCAAAAATAAATATCAATATTTAAAGGTATTGATATTTACAATATTAACATCAGTATTACTCAGTAAATTTGATGTGTTGTCCTATATAATTGGCGGATTATAAAAGAAGTATGCAATGTATAAAAATTAATAAGAATAAAGGAAACTTAAAGGAATAAATACTATGATGAAGAAGGTTTGCTTGCAGGAATTGTAAAACATTTTCGAAAGAAGTGTTAGACTTTTATACATTGTTAAGGATTGACCCTTAAAAAGAAGGGGAATTTATGGAATTTGAAACTGATGCAGATGAACACTAGATAGAGTATTTCGGGATAATGGGGGCGCTGATATTAGAAATGTTAGAGAATAACCAATTTATAAGGCAAATAGAACTTGACAGAAAAAGGGTGGAATCTTTTGAAAAATATCCATTCTGTCTTCCAGTTATTCGGGGATTATCAATTCTTGACCTGCACCCTAAAGTGACATTTATTGTTGGAGAGAATGGAACAGGAAAGTCAACCATTTTAGAGGCTGTTGCCGCAGCCTGCGGGTTTAATCCTGAAGGTGGGACCAGGAATTTCCACTTTTCTTCAAGAGCGTCTCATTCTGAATTATATAATTATATCAGGATAATTAAAGGAATCAGAAGACCTAAAGACGGGTTTTTCCTTCGTGCAGAAAGTTTCTATAATCTTGCAACCGCAATTGAAGAACTGGATAAAAGCGGGGGAGGTGCAAGAATTATTGACTCGTATGGTGGACATTCACTTCATGAGCAGTCTCATGGAGAATCCTTTTTTGCCGTGTTTATGAACAGGTTTAGGGGAAACGGACTTTACATATTGGATGAGCCTGAGGCAGCATTATCACCTACAAGGCAAATGTCGATGATTAGCAGGATTCATCAGTTGGTTGGGAAGAACTCACAGTTTATAATAGCAACACATTCTCCTATTTTAATGGCATACCCAGATGCAATTATATATGAAATAAAAGAAGGTATTAAAGTAGTCAAATATGAAGAAACGGAACATTACCAGATAATGAGAAGTTTCTTAAACAATACGCAGAAGATGTTAAACATACTTATGAAATAGCACTAACAAAGGAACAGGGAATTTGCTTTTTAGCAGTGAAGAGGTGTATTTCTTGTGGAAAATGCAAAAGAGTATGTCCCATGAATGTAGATATTTTAGACAGCAAAAGAAGCAGGGAAAATGGAACAGAGTGCATTTTATGCATGGAATGTGTGAAAAGTTGTCCTAAAAGCGCTGTTTACTTTTAAACAGGATAAAAAGGGTGTTAAATTAACCAGATTATAAGAGGATTAATTGCGCCGAATCAGGGATTTTTCCCAGAATATACATCAGGAGAATACAAAAGAGGGAACTGCACTATGATTGTAAGCAGGGGACTTGGAAACAGCATTATTCCACAAAGGCTTTTCAATCATCCCGAAAATAGTTGTTTTAACGCTGTCAAAAGAAAAAGAAGCATTTTAAACTTTATACAAAATAGGTATTGACTATCACCTTAGGTGTTAGCCTATGATAATTACGAGGTGATAAGAATGTTAATTAAAGATGTATGTAGAGAATGTAAATTGACGAAGAAAGCAGTTGAGTATTATGAACAGCAGGGATTGATATCTCCAAGGGTAGAGGATAATGGTTATCGAAATTACAGTGATGAAGATATTTCTGTATTAAAAGAAATTGGAGTTTTAAGGAAATTAGGCATCAGCATTGCTGAAATCAAAGATATTCTTGCAAGTACAAATAAAGCCGCTGCTCTGGCAAAGTGCAAATATAAGATGGATTTAGAAGTTGAAAAAGCAATGGCTAAGAAAAAATGCCTGGAACAGTTAATAAAAGACTATGACATTGAGCAAGCAATTACCTATATTGAAGAAGACATTGAGAAGCATTTCACAATTAAAGAGAAACTGCTGCAAGCATTTCCAGGAGGTTATGGGATGTATTTATGTGTACATTTTGGACAGTTTCTTAATGGGAGAATTGATACTGAGGAAAAAGAAAGGGCATATAATAAAATTGTTGATTATTTGGATAAGATTCAAGAAATAGAATTTCCCAAAGAACTGGAAGAATTTTTGCAGCAGGGTCTTGGACAGATGGAAGAAGCAGATATGCAGAGAATTAATTCATCTATAATAGATTCAGTAAACAATATAGATATGTATTTAGAAGAAAATAAAGAAGACATTGAAAAATATTTGGAATACAGAAACTCAGATGAATATAAAAAATCACCAGTCTGTAAAATACAGCAATTATTATTGAAATTTCAGCAAGAGAGCGGATATTACGATATATTTATTGAAAATTTAAAAATATTGAGCGACTCATATAGGGAGTATTTTGGAAAACTCCAGGCTGCAAATAAAGCATTTATAGATAAATATTCACAATTTGATAATATTTATAAGGTGTAGTTGTACAATAGCAATCTTATGCCACACAAACTTATCAAAAATTAAAGAATTAGTAAAGGTCACGGTAAAATAAGAGTAAAAACCTTATTAAAACCGTGACTTGTTTTTATCTGGAAAGAGTTGGGGAAATAGGGTTAAGGTGAGAAGGGACAAGGGTTTTAGGAGTGTGGGGGTTTGACATGAATTTTTATGTGTATACATAGTTAGGATTAAGTTTTATTCTAAAAAGGGTAAAGAGGTAAGGGTGGAGAATAAAAAACTTGTGTTAAAAATAATAAAGTCACATCAAATAGATAATAAAGTTATGTTAAGATTTTAATCACATAATTATAGTTAAAGGTTAAAAGCCCTTTTCTTTTAATGATAGAAGAATAATTACAAAAATAAAAATATACTGTCATAAAAAATATACTATCAAAAGGAGCAAAACTTGTTTAATTGAAAATGAAGTTATGTTATATTAAGGTCATAATAGTATTATAGTGCGAAATAATGAAGGAGAACATTATATGATGATATTGTTGAGCATTTTTATTTTAATTATAGGGATTATCATGTTGATTAGTCCAGATACATGGTGGCAAATTACAGAATCATGGAAATCATATGCCGCAACAGAACCTTCAGATTTTTATATAAAAATAACTCGTGTTGTAGGCGGTTTTTTTTCAATTGTTGGAGTTGGCGGCATAATAGTTTTTTTGTTATTACCATAAATATATGGAAAATTATAATGCTGTGAAAAATGATTTTAATGAAATACCAGAACTTGATGACCCGAAATGGAATCATAATAACTGTTATTTCAAACAACTCATGAAACTTATTCCAGATAATGTTAATACTTGCCTTGACATCGGCTGCGATAAAGGTGAACTCTTATTTATGCTGTCCAAAAAATCTAAAAGGGGGATATGTTATGATTGGTTTGCTTAATCTTGGTAGCCTAGTGCTTGGAGTAATTGCCTGGATACTTCCTGTTGTCAATCTTATGCGATATAAGAATCATGGCAACAGGAATTGGGTTTTTCTTTCTATTATGAGCATCAGCGCTTGTGCTATTTCACTATGTTTCCAGATTCTTTATGGCTACCATCTAGTAAAGATTGAGGACTGGTCTGCTCTTATGGACACTACTGGTGCTGCGGCGTTTGCCGCTATTATTCTTCTCACTGTTACTATCATATTAAATGCAATTACTCTGATTGCATATCGAGACAAAACGTCAAAGTAGGAGGATAGGGTGTTTTTGTTTGCATATAACTTGAAATGAAAAGAAGAACAAATAGATAGAAAGGGAAATTTATAATGAAACAAAACAAATACGATGATGACACCTTTTTTAATAAATATAGTAATATGGATAGGTCGAAAAATGGTCTTGAAGGTGCGGGGGAGTGGCATGAACTGAAAAATATGCTGCCTGACTTCAAAGATAAAAGGGTTTTGGATTTAGGCTGCGGGTTTGGATGGCATTGTCGCTATGCTGTAGAGAACGGTGCCAGGTCAGTAATTGGAATTGATATTTCACAAAAAATGTTAAGTGAAGCAAAGAGTAAAACAAAGTGTGGAAATATCGAGTATATCTGTATGCCAATAGAAGACATAGATTTTCCTGAAGAATCCTTTGATGTTGTTATCAGTTCCCTGGCGCTTCACTATATTAAATCCTTTGAGGATGTTTTAGATAGAGTATATAAATGCCTTTCAAGGGGTGGAGATTTTATATTTTCTGTAGAGCATCCCATTTTTACTGCCCAAGGCCCTCAGGATTGGTATTATGATGATAAGGGCAATATTCTGCATTGGCCAGTTGACCATTATTTCACAGAAGGCATTCGCAATGCTAAATTTCTAGGTGAGGAAGTTATTAAATATCATCGGACACTTACTACATACTTAAACAGTCTCATAAAAATAGGCTTTGAAATAACAGGTGTTGTCGAACCAAAGCCTGCAGAAAATATGCTCAACACAGTACCTGGGATGCGGGATGAACTGCGCCGGCCGATGATGCTGCTTGTGTCAGCAAGAAAGAAGTTATATTAGAACAAAATGAAGGCGGAGGTGGAGTGCTGCGATGGTAGAAAATATTTTGAATCAAATCACCAGAGAATTGGAAGGCATACCAGGCATTATAGGTATAGTTTTAGGAGGCTCAAGAGCAAGAGGTACCAATCATGAAAAGTCCGACATAGATATCGGAATATACTATGACGAAACAGAGGGCTTTGATATCAGAGAATTAGGCAAGGTTGCTTCAAAACTAGATGATGAGCATAGAGAAAATTTAATTACACAAATAGGTGGATGGGGACCTTGGGTAAATGCGGGCGGATGGCTTGTTGTTAAAGGATATCATGTAGACTTTATATTACGTGACATAAAAAGGGTGTCTCAGGTTGTTGATGATTGTTTGTCAGGAAAAGTATCTGCTCATTACCAAACTGGTCATCCCCATGCATATTTAAATGTAATGTATATGGGCGAAATTTCCGTTTGCAAAATACTTGTTGACCCTAGGGGTAAAATTTCAGAATTAAAATCCAGAACCAAGCCATATCCTCAAACTTTAAAAGATGCAATAGTTCAATATTTTATGTTTGAGGCCTCCTTTTCCTTAATGTTTGCTGAGGATAATGTCGATAAGGATGACATTTATTATGTATGTGGACATTGTTTCAGAAGTATTTCTTGCTTAAATCAAGTTTTATTTGCTTTGAATGAAGAATACTGCATTAATGAGAAAAAAGCGGTCAGAACGATTGATGGCTTTATTATAAAGCCCAAGGATTATAAAAATAGAATAGATGAGATTATTACATTACTTTCCGCTGATAGAGATACTACAAGAGAAGGGATAAATATGCTTAAGGAACTTATTTCTGAAACAGAAATCCTTCTTGTTAAGTAATAAAATCATTTTGTATAGAACTTATATTACGAACTACAAACGAGAAATTAAGAAGGAGGAACTTATAATGAAAGCAGAGATTAACCTTATTACAATTTGGACAGATAAAATTGACAGGATGAGAAATTTTTATAATCAAGTCCTTGGATTTAGAATTAAAAATGACCTTGGCAATTATGTTGAATTTGAAAATAATGGAGTAAGATTTGCTATATGTATGAGAAATGTTATGTATTCATATAGTGATGAGTATAGGAAAAAAGTAGTTGGTCAGGCTTTTGAATTGGCCTTTCCATGTGAAAATCCTGATGATGTAGATGAAGCATTTAAAAAGTTAGTTACGATGGGAGCAACTCCTGTTCATCAACCTCAAAATATGCCCTGGAATCAAAGAACAGCATTATTTGCAGACCCAGATGGCAATATACATGAAATTTTTGCAGAGATTATTTAGGTCAAAACTTTCTATAAAATATGTATTAAGAGGTTATACATACTTGCATGGGAGTGATAGTTTGGCAAAGCATGAGTTTGGAATAATAGATTCATTCGAAGAAAACAAATGGTATAGTGATTACGAACCTGAAAAATATAATTGTATTTCTGTCAACGACGATTTAGTTGAAGAATTAATTATAAAGTATAATGAAGAATTAATGGCAATAAAGACATATTTTCAGGTTACAACCCAGCCAGGTACTGGATTAGATTATTGCGGTGTGACGCTTATCCCTCCAGAATCCCTCAAACAATTCAAGGATATTATTATAAAGGCAAATAATCACTTCAAGGCAAAAGAACTTCAACTTCTCACTGAAAAAATAACTGAGGCTATAACAGGAAACAAGTATTTAATTCACTATGGGATATAACAACATTGTTATCCAAAATCATTAATCCTCAAAACTTATCCCTATTTGAGGGCATTTAAGGTACATTACGGGAGTTTCATATTAGTTAATGAATTAATGTATTAAAAGATTATTAGTCGATAAATGAGACTATAATCATGCTTTATAGCAAAGCGTCTTTAATATTTATTTTGATGTATACGTTGATAAAGGATTCTTTCCACAAGAATTTGGATACTTAAGTGAGATGAATTATTTGGATAGTTGGTAAATAACACTTAAGTATGACGGATGGATTAGTTATTATTACTTGGGAAAATTTCTTCTAAGCAAATCTTAAGTTCATTAAAAGTTTGAGATGCAGCACAATCACTACCTTTGTAAATAGCAGCCTGCTTGTACTCATTTTCTTCTAATACATATACCTCAACTGTTTTAAGTTCTGGATTTACCATCCAATATTCATTTATGCCAAATTCCATATAAGTACTGTATTTTCTTATTCTGTCATGGGTTTGATTAGAAGTGGAAATTATTTCAATAACTAGGACTGGTACACCCTCATATGCGTTTTCCATTAATCCAGTTTTATCACAAATGACCATTAAATCAGGTTGAACTTTTACTTTAGCAGTTTTTTCTTTATTTGTTAACCAGACATCCAGTGGGGAGATGAATACCTCACAAGATTTGCCTTTGAAATAATTCCTGAATTCTGCAGCAATGTTTAATAAAACCTGTTGATGTTTTACTGACGGAGGTTCAAGGTAAACTACTTCACCATCAAAATATTCTAATCTATGTTCGTTTTCTTTATCCATCTGCAAAAACTCTTCAAGGCTTACAATTTTCTTTTCAGGAGTCATATTTACACTTCCTTTCCAAGGATATTTTACGCTATTTTATAGAGATGATACAAGGGGTTAAAGGGATTAGGAATAAGTAAAGACATTTTAATTCTACCAATTAGTAGCAGCATCAGATTCATTATCTAAATTAGATTTTAGCCTTTTTATGTAACCATAAAGCATTTTTATTATTTCGCAAAATTTCTCATCCAAAATACTATACAGTTCCTTACTTATATAGTTATTCTGATATGCGGTTAACAGGTGGTTTCTCGTTTCACCACAACTGCCAAGGGCAGCGTTGGCATGAAATAATTCTCGTTTGATAAACAGTTGTGTATTTCCTTCTGCAATATTTGCTCCTATACTCCTAACAGCCCTTACTAACTGGTCTGTAAGCCTATATTGCTCATAACTCGGAAACCCTTTAACCAATTCTCCTATTTCCTGTTCCAATACATTCGCCTTCTGCCAAACCTTAAGCGTCTTAAAATCCTTTATGAGTAAATTTTCAGACATATAACTCATCCTTTCAAATCAATTTTTTACATTATATAAAGGGTTAGGGATAAGTCAAATTCTGATGTTAGAATTTTTATAAAGTAATTACTGAAGGGTAAAAGGGTTAAGGGGCTTATAATACATTATTAATCCTTAGTCCATGTACCTCGTGCCTAATACCCTAAACTAGTTTTTGTCGCATTAAAATCTATATGAATGCAGTAGTTTCAGGAGGTTAAGGGATTTTACTAAATACATATATATAAGTGGAAGGATAAAAGGGAGAAAGAAGAAAGGGATTAGGTTAAGATAAAAAGAGAGGATAAAAAACACTTGACTTTGTATAAAATGTTTTAATATAAAATAAACGTTTACGAATAATAAGGCATTTTACTCTAACATCATTAAAAACCTCCGTATTGTTTATATTTTTATTATGCTTACCAATTCAGGTAAGCAATTTTTTTGCAAAACAGACTTGAATTTTTAAAGAATCCTTTATTAAAAGAACTATAACGAACTTAAATTTATTAAAGAAATGGAGGAATTTCTATGGAGAATAAAATTATCTTAGGATTAGACAATGGAAATGCTTATACCAAAAGCAGTGAGGGTTTTAGTTGTCAGTCGGGCTTTACAAAATCTGATGTAGAGCCTATTACAAAACAAAATCTGCTTATTTATCAAGGTATTTATTACAGCATAGGAAACAACAGGTCGAGCGTTCAATTAGATAAGACTCAGACTCAGGATGCTTTTATAATATCTTTGGCTGCAATAGCAGATGCAATTAACAAGGCAGGAATAGAACAGAAAGCAGATGTATTTTTAGGTGTGGGGCTTCCTATCATTCACTACGGTAAAATGAAAGCAAAATTCAGAGAGTATTTTTTGTGTAATAATATTAATTTCAACTATTTAGGAATAGACTATACAATCAGCATTAAAGATTGCAGAGTCTATCCCCAGGGTTATGCTGCATTTATTAATATTTTTAAAGATTATAAAGATATTGCTTTGGTAAATGTGATTGACATTGGTGGCTATACTACAGATTTTTTTATAGTAGAAAACGGGATAATTAATACAGCATCCTGCTATTCACTACCGAACGGTACAATCACATTGTTTGCATCCATACAGCAGGAATTATTAAAAATAAATATTAATCTGACAGAAAAGCAGATACAGGATATTATCTTAGGTAAGCAGCCAGTTCTATTCGATGCAGATATAAATAAAATGATAGAAATAAAAGTAAAGGAATATGTAGAAAATTTGCTGACAAAGATTTTAGAATACGGTTTTGAATTCAGGAACCCGACAATAGTTGCTGGTGGTGGGGGTATGATGTTAAGAAAATATATAGAATCATCGGATAAGATAAGGTATATTGAAAACCTTGACCAGTTTGCAAATGCTAAGGGCTATAAGATTTTGCTGGAGCAGGAAATAAGAAGGTGATTTTATGGCTGTAAAAAGGATTAATCTATCTTTTTCATTAGATAGGAAAGATGATTTAGAAGTATTTAACATACTATCAAAGCAGAAATATAAAACAGATTATGTCATTAAGGCAGTGTTAAGTTTTACAGGAAAAGGGGATAAGGATTTAGGCAAGGAAGCAATAAAACAGGCTGTAAAGGAGGCAATAGCAGAGTGTGGAGGAATTACCATAGAAAACAAGGGAAAAGAGAATGATAGTTGCATACAACATGAATTGCCTGACGATATATTTGATATGTTTGACAATCTATAGACTTTAACTTTTACAAGCAGTGAAGTTTAAGACTTCCTGCTTTTTTCTTATATAAAAGTATAGGTGGAGAGACATTGAATAAGCATAAATTACCTTAGGTTAAGCCTTATTCCTCCCTGTTCCTTTCTCCTAATTCCTCATTCTATAATATACAGTCCCAAAAAGAACTGGAATAAAAAGTTAGGAACTAAAAGGAACTATAATTTGAGGATAATTAAATAAAAGATATACTTCTTTACAGGTAACTCTAGGATATGCTATATTTAATATGCATTCTGGGAAATGTAGTTGGTAAACGGGCAAAATAGGGGAAGAGATTGCTTTATTGCAGTTTCTTTCTCTATTTTGTTTTTATATAAAGTAATTTTTTCATCAAGAGTGTAATAGAAGCGTAAAACCCGGTTTTAGAAATGGTTTCCTTTATATAGAAAACTGATAAGATAATTATTTAGAATTCGTTCTTTTTACATTAGAAACGGAGCAAATAAGTAGGTTTTTAATAGGCAAAAGGGGTTAGAAACGGTTCTAAGGGATAAAGGGGTAAAAAAGTGATTCTAAAATTGAAAAAGGCAGGTGTAGGGGGATTATAGGTTAAAGGGGATAGGAGTCTTGGAATTCGTAACTATATAATATGATAGTAACTATTAAAAATATTGTTTTTTCTTACCCATTAAATCTTATTAAAAATCTATAGAAAAAAGGCTTCCCAGCAAGAAAACTGGGAAGCCTTGAAAGATAATTAGTCTGTTAGCCATTTATCCAGGTAATCAATCATTTCGCTTATGTTGGGGTATTTTTCTTTAAACTGTTCAGGAGTCAGTTCTGGCATTTTACCTGAAAGTTGTATCAGAAGTGCTTTCAATTCTTCTAACAAATCCCTTTCACTATTGTAATTGTATTCATAAACGGATTCTATTATGTCAAGGTAGTAATCGAGATTTTCATACTGCAAAGAGTCTTTACCAAAGGCTTTTTCAACACTACTTAATAAGGTTTTGATTTCTGATTTAAGATGCTTATTCTTCATAAAGCACCATCTCCTTTCCAAAGTTTTATGGCATTATAGGAAAGGATAAATATAAGAGTCAACTATTTTTTTCATAAATTTAGTTCTAAAATGGTATATCTTCAGGTTCAACTATGATTGGATTTAAATTTTCGTCTACTAAAATAGGTGGTGTACATTTTTCGGGAGAAAGATATTCATCAAGTTCAAACGGAATGCCACTTATTATCTTACCCACGATATCAATAATTTGTTCTTTTGTACATTTTTCATCAATTTCTTTAATTGTATCCATATCAAATTTCTGCTTAAGCCGATACAACTGGGCATCTGAAATGTTCATAAAACAGCATTCAGGATTCTGGGAAGAATCCGTTTCACATAACTCTGCTTCACTACGAGGAGAGGGAGGTAGAGGGTCTGTTCTATTTAATTCAAATTTACAATTATTTGTATTGTTTTTAGCATTATTCATATCAGGTTCAGTGATTGATGTAATATTAATATCTTTTATCCCTTTTAATTCTTTGATATCCAAGTCGGGATGTTTGCTTAGTTTTTTAAGAAGTTTAACTTTTGCGATTTCATCTTCTATATTTCTAGGGTCTATTGAATATACTTCGGAATCAGTATAATATCCAGAGTTCAAAAGTATATTTATATGTTCCTGTGGTGCAGGCGAGAAAGCATAAGCATTCTTTTCCCACAAGTCAATCAGCATCCGCAGTTGGCTATCATTCTGGATTGCAACAGCAACATCCGTCAAATCCTTTCCTTGTCCAGGAAAGGTGCGGACAATTTTTATATTTCTAAATCCGCTTTTCCATAACTTATAGGCTATTTGGATGCTATTGCACTGTCCTATGTTATTATTATCATTATCAAAAAAGAGCAGTACTTCAATTTCACAGCCAAAATAGTGTTTTAAAAGATTTATCTGTTCGTCAGTGAGGTTAGATTGACCGGGGGAAACTGCACTAATATATCCTAAGGATATTAGTTTCAGGCAGTCGGCAACACCTTCAGTAATCCATAATTTGGTTACTTTGTTGTCTTTAATTTCAAATAAATTAAACAAAAACTGGCCTATGGAAAAAGATTTTATACCGTAATACTGATATCCATTGTCTTTAGTTTTGAGTTCACCATAATCAAGAATATTTGAATACTTCCCCCATTGTTTACTTTTGCCTTCT
>Ga0255342_1004081_pt1 | contig 15350 bp, 10 predicted proteins | sample wastewater_treat_3_FD_192416 | JGI IMG/M metagenome (GOLD analysis project Ga0255342, IMG submission 192416) | Wastewater microbial communities from Lulu Island WWTP, Vancouver, Canada - plant14 | ecosystem: Engineered > WWTP > Wastewater > Unclassified | place: Canada: Vancouver, British...
TATTACCACACAGTCACTGAAGGGCAGAATCTGGCCTGGATCGCCAGTTTGTATGGGATCACCGCGACTGACCTGATGGCGTGGAACTATCTGAACGCTTCGAGCGTGATCTACCCGGGGGAGAAACTGCTGCTGCAAGTCACCCCGCCAGCAACCGCCACCTTCACACCTCTGCCACCGACGGAGACGCCCTTGCCCACCCACACCCCTAGCCCAACCCCGAGCCCCACTTCCACTCGCCGGTCCACCTCCACCGCTACACGTGTAACCATGGAGAACGCTGAAAGCGGAGAGGGTAATGATGCCTGGCTATGGCTGCTGGCTGCGGGAGCTGTTGGTGTGGTAGTTTATCTTGTAGTCAGGTCAAAAAGATCTGGATAGAAAAGGCAATACCTAATGGGGTTCCACTGTCCGGCGTATGATGATTGCTTTTTTGAATTTATTGATCGTGCCGGTCTCCTGGCCGAGCATGTTTGGTTGACCGAAGGTCTCCATACTTTATCACTTGCCCTAGCACAGACGTAAAGGTCAATTGCATTGCCCTTCCTTTGTCAGTTATTGAGCCACAGAAAGTATATACTCCAGTCACCGGACTGAAATGGCGATTTCGTCCAGAAGGATGGGAGGTACGAACCTGATCCTATCGTGAAGATATACTGGATGCTTATTTATTCAATTCATTGAGTGAGGTAAGAGAGATATCAGATCAATGGCTGGAAGAATACAATGCCATTTGTCCCCATGAGGCATTATAGATCTACCGCCTTATTAATATACCACCCAACAATCCTGATTTTTCCACTTTCGTTGGGTACTAATTATGGGATGTTGGCATCTTCGATAATTCTTCTTGTATAAATTTACTCTCACTCTTAGAACCAATCCTTAAAGATTGTCGAATAATGGATTACTAGACTCAACGGTCCCGAGTAGAAGAAAAGTACCAAGGTTCCAAAGCCAAGGAGCCAAGTAAATTTGATGTTCCTTCCCTTCTCAAGAATCTTGCTAAGGATTATATAGAAAACTCCGAGAACGGGAAATAAATACCTTCCATGCATACCAATCTGCTTAAATCCATAAATTAATTCTGCATTATAGTTCATACGTAGCAACACAACGCCATATAATACAAAGAGTGTTGCAAAGGCAACAAAAATTGTGCCGGGCTTTTTTGGTAACACTCTCACTCCCAATACGAGATAAGATAGATAGAGAATATAAAACAGAACAATTGTATGGCGTGGAAAATAACTCAATTGAGCTAATATCCCGTATATTCTGTAAAGTATATTGGGAATCCAAGAGTAGAATACGTATTCCACTGGATCGGGATATCCTTCTTCAATGCTTTCCTTAATTGATAGTTTTTCTGGGAGCGCCAATTCTTGGTAGCGTTTAGCAAAAACACTTGTCTGACACAAATTCTCATCTACCACTTGTTCACATGTTGGTGTTACTGATCCATAGGTAATCAGGTTATAGCCATATAGCGCTATGTTGATCACAATGACCACCACGGCAATGAGAATCAAAAAAGCTTGTCTTTTTTCAAATTTTAGTTTACGAAGTTCATTTTTACGACTTAATGCCAAGTATATCCACCAGGAAACCAGGCCAAAGGCAAGAGGAAGCGCGGAAAACTTCACCAGGCAAGCAAGACCAAGACAGATAATCATCAGGATACTATATGTTGTAAAGTTCTTTCCCAGAAAAATACATGTAAAAAAGTAGATTGCCGCAAATGAAAAAAAGTTCGCAAGATTATCGTAGCTAACTGCGCCTGAAAGAAAAACAAACATAAGTGTATTGATCAACAAGAAAACCGGCATCAACTGTAACCACTTATTTTTAATAAGCAATTTTGAGGTCAGGTATAAAAAAATAAGACTCCCGGCGGACATCAAAGTGGACATTAAGCGCAATACTACCAACAAAGTACTATCTGCTATTGACGGGCGAAGTATTCTGAGGGTTTGGATTGCCCTGCCGGTAACCCAGTGATACAGAAATGGATTGTGTTGTATTTGCCATCCAATAGCCACAGTCTCCGGGGTGTCTTTGGGCAAACCAAGCGTGGTCGAAAAATACTTGGCAAATGCAAAATGTCCCACCTCATCTGGCGCGATTCCTTCACGCAAATTAAGCGCAATAAGAGAGCTGGTGCCAATAAAAATCAACAGTAAAAGAATAAATGGTAAATCACCAAATTTTCGGTAACCTGCTATGTGAAAAAATGTCGTTTTTTCGCCTTTTCTATGGGCATTCTCAGAGTCCGATTGATCAACATACAATAAACCATCTGACAGACTGCTTCGTTTACCTTTTTGTACTTCCGTTTCTTGTGATTCGGAATGTACAGAGTTTTGTGGATTAACAAGGCTCATATATTTTCTTCCCCAAAAAAGAGATGCAATATATTATAGGCACATCTCTCAGGAAACAAGCGCGACACATCATTTATTCCAGCAATTTGCATTGATTTTCTTAATTCGTGATTTTCAATCATTTCCGATAAGGCCTGAAAGCAATCCTCATAACTGGTTGTGTCAACCACAAAACCGTTTTTACGATGGTCAATAAATTCAACTGCACCGCCATTCTTTGGAACAATCACGGTCGCCCCGGATGCCATTGCTTCCAAAGCCGACAATCCCATGGCCTGGTGTGAAGAAAAATCTGTGAAAATGTCCAGATTTGACATCAAATCAGAAACCTGGAGCTGGGTAAGTTTTCCAAGTTGTCGGTACTCAAAATTTAAAAGGTGAGCTGGCACAATTTCATTTACGTCGTTCGCTCCAAACAATGTAATCTCAACCTCTAATCCATATTTTTTCCTTGTTTCCATCAATACTCTGGCAGTAAATTCGGGGTTGCGATAGGGGGAACTCGGACGTATCAGGGCTGCTATTTGCACGGGTTTCTTGCCAAACGGTCGATTTACGCGCGGTCTAAACAAGTCGATGTTGACACTTATTCCGATGACTTCCGGGTCAGCGTGCGCAAAGCTAACGATCTGCTCTTTGGTCCATCGCGTCTTTGTGAAACCAATCATGCCATTGATTAAGGTGTAAGAATTAATCGCCACCTGTGCTTCACGGGATCCTTCAGGATACATCAGCGCTTCAAAACCCTGGATATAGTATCCCAGCTTCAGTTTTGGTTGATAAATTTCTAGCGGTTTTAACCAAGGTACAGAATAATGTGAGGAGGCAATAACAGCATCATAATCCTTAACCACCTCAACAAGCCTATTAGCATTTTCAAACACAAATGGTATGGTGCTGTGCTTGTAACTTTGAAGAAAACCATCCTTATACTCGGGTAAATTAAAGACGCGCACATCGACACCCATTTTTTGCATGCATTGGGCTTCATCCAAGATAACGTTTGCTCCACCACCCGCATCCATTACCGGCAGTACAAACAGTACTTTTTTTCCTATGAACGCTTCTTTGCCTCGTTCAATGATGCTATCTCTCTCCACCATTACGCTTGCCCTGGATCGAATGCCTTCAAAAAGCCGACTCGGATGCATTGTGCTCACAGCTGATTCTATTGTTTGCAGTCCGTGCTTTTTCTTTAGTTTCTCGCCGCTTACAGCGGAAAGACGCATCCTTTTTTCGAATGAATAGCTTTTGGATTGGGCGTGAAAAATGTAGGTGTCGTCTGCGATGACCTTCTTTAAACCTGCATATCCAACTCTAAGGTTAAAATCATCTTCTTCGCCATACCCCTGCCCGAAGGTTTCCTCGTCAAATAAACCTACCTTATCAATGGCTTCCCGGCGGATCATCATGCAAAATCCATTCAACAATGGGACCTCAGGAAAAAGATACCCAGAGTATTTCGCAACCAACTCAGCCATTTTTTCAACAGTCACCCCTTGGGGAAGGGCATTATCTGCCCAATCTCCGTTATCAGATAGCCGGGGTATTGACTGCCATGACGCTGTGTTTGCCAATGGACCAACAACAGCGATCGAGTTGTCAAGTTGCATAGCACGATAAAGATGATCCACCCAACCGGGGGTGACTATCGTGTCGCTGTTCAATAGAATGAAATATGGAGCAGTTGATGCTCGCATCCCGATATTGGCAGCAAATGTGTATCCCTTTGCTTCGTCATTCCTGATCAATATTACGTCGGGATAATTCTCTTTAAATTTCTTTAAGAAGACTTCCGTAGGTGAATCGCTGCCATCGTCAACCAGAATGATTCGGTAGGGAAGGGTTGTTTGTTTGAGGATAGAATGAAGGCATCGTTCCACATCTTCTAATGCGTTATGAACACATACAATAATATCAATTGGATCTTTATGTTGAGGTACGGGATCCGAATAAGAAATATGGTGCTTTACTACATTAACTTCTTTTAGGCCGCTGATCTGCTTTCTGCTCCCAAGTCTGCGTTTTTGGCCTACAACAAAATAATACATTTTTCTTGCCCACTTAGCTTGCCTGGAATTTGGAGGGGCAAGATTCATCCTGGCTTTACGCAGAAGTAATGCGACTTTCCATGTCTTGCTCGACTTAATTTGGTTTAGTTCCCAACTTTTCTCTTGAAGTTGATTATTGAGATCTGCTATCCAGCCATCCCTTTCAGCCACCTGACGCTTTGTTTCATTTACCTCCTCACCCAATTCGTTGTATCGCGTTTCAAGATCAAATCTTTCTTTGGATAATTGCTCCAGATGATCAGATATCTGGGCAGCCACTGAATGAAGTAAAAGGGATTCACCGTTTCTTCTGGTTCTACTGTCCTTACTAAGTGTTTTGTAGATATTCAACAAATCATTCTTGTTTTTTGATAAAGACCAATTCGCCATTACCTCTTCAAATGCGGTTTTCCCAATTTTTTTGCGAAGATCTGAGTCTTCTATTAGCCTTGATAACTTTTCATACCACTCGTCCTGGGTCGCAGCCAGGAAGCCGTTAATTCCATCAGAGACAACTGCAGAGTACGGTTCAAGGTTCGCAAAAACCCCTGGCACTTGCATTGCGCTGTACTCTAAGTATTTGAGATGACTTTTAGCGCGATTGAATTCATTATCAACCAACGGAGCAATGAAGATATCCACTTTCTCGTTTTTGAATTGTTCAGCAAATTCCGTATACGCAGAGGATATAGCAGGTAAATATTCAAAATTTGCCAACTTCAGTGATCCTGATGGTAACGGAACTCCCCATATCTTAAACTTGACCCTGTCTCCGTAATTTTCGGCTACTCGTAATAAAGCAGGAAGGATCGCTTGTAAATCTGATTGATGTGTATAACTCCCCATATACCCAATCACTAATGGGTCAGCTGTGGCATTCCGTTCGAGAGCTTTGTTTGTTTGCCAGAGGGTATCATCGAGGTAATTTGGAACTACCACGACATTCTGATTATAAGGTTCCAATTTTTCCTTCAAATTAGGTGTGGTAACGGTTACATAATCAGCATCAGATAGCGCAGCAAGCATGTGTACCAAATCCGAAACGTAGGCTCCTGATTTTCGATCGGGGTGTTCAGGTGGCAGATCAAACAAGTAATCATCGATCTCGAACACCACTGGCTTGTTGTGTTTCCGGGAAAGGTTGACAACATCTGTATATTTTTCGACCAAACCCGGGTAGGTTCGTTGCACAATCACGAGGTCCGAATCGGCTATGACTTGTTCGGAAATCGTGTCGTTTCCATGGAATGCGATTAGCTCAGCCCCAATGGCGTTCAACGGTGCGCTTATACGCACATATTCACACGCATCGCCTGTGAATTTCGTAAATAAACTTACTTTCAATCTGTCTGCCAATCAAAGCTCCTGTTCAACTACTAATTTACATGACTGCTTTAATAGTCAATTGTATCTAATATTCTCATGGTCGGTAAAAGCTGCATACCAGGGTTGTGCGGATCTTCCCTAATGAAGATGCTTGTCTGCAGCTTGTATCAGCTATTTTGATAGAGTTCAGTGAGGATTGGGAATATGGTAAGATCTGGCGATAACGCAGTCGGATAAGATTTATACTATCATATGGAGATAATTCATGAAATTATATTAAAATCACTGAATTTTTCCCTCTTAACCAATTAAGTTCTTCAACGCCTTTTTCCAATAATCCGAATTTAGTTAGCTTTCGTGATAAAAACTACATAAGGAGTCACTGTAATACTCTTGAATTTCGATTGTTGTGGGATTGATGCCCCGTTACCTTTAGAAATGTCAGCGGCTCCTTGTTCGTCAATAAGTTGTTTTACAAAACCAACCATTCCATAACTGTGATTCGGCATAGGGTTTTTACTTACTTCGATCTTCGAATTGTATAGGCTTCGGTCAAGAGACTTCCCATCTGGCCAGTCATCCCAATATCCTGTTCCCCAATCCTCGATTGCATAAATGCCGCCAGGATTTAAATGATTTTCAAATAAATGCCAAAAACTGCATTTTGTATACTCTCCATAATGAGACGCATCATCAATAATAAAATCGAACCCGTTAGGAGCACATTCTAACGCCACCTTATCTAAAAAAGGCAAATCAATTTGGGACCCCTGGCGCAATGTAATTCTTTTAGTTTTTGGGAAATTAGTGGGCAAAGCAATATCTACCCCTACAATTTGTGCCTTAGGAAACAAACTATGCCAAAGGGTTAATGATCCGCCTTTTAGGACTCCGATTTCGAGCAAAGTGAATTCTGAGAATTGAAATTCTCTGAAGAATGGTTGATATAATTCAAGGTATGAGATTTTATCTGTGTCATATGTGCTGTTAATCATCAAAAATATCCTCCATGTTTATAAAGATTCAATATACTCTTGAATCCCATTTTCCAAAGAGATTGCTGGAATCCAACCAAGCATAGATTTGGCTTTATCGAAATTTAGTATATTTTTCGAAACTCCGGGTTTGTTCTGCTCAGTATAATTTACCTTTATTTCTTTATTTAATATTACACTAATCAAATCAATCACCTCGTTTACAGAATAACCTTTGCCACTCCCAATATTAAACACATGGTTTGCGGCAATGGGTTGCGTTGCTGCCAAAAAGGCTAAGGCAATATCTTTGACATAAACGTAATCACGTATCGCTGTGCCATCCCCCCAAACATCAATTGGTTGGCTTACAAGTGCCCTATTAATCACCATTGGAATGAGGCCTTGATCCTGCCGGAGTGGTTGCCTTGGACCATAAGCATTTGACATTCTTAGAACTGTATAGTTTAATCCGTATATTTTATTAAACATCTCAAGGTAATTTTCAATACAAAGTTTCACAATTCCATAGGAACAATTAGGCCTTGGAAGTGTATCCTCTTTGATCGGAACATTATTTTCACCATAAACAGTACCTCCTGAGGAAGAGAAAATAAATCTAGGAATTTTTCTCTTAGAGGCTAAGTTTAACAATTTTACCGTACTGATTAAGTTAGTTTCAATATCATAAATGGGATTCTCGTTGGAACTTTTAGGGACTGTCGTTGATGCCAAGTGGATTATGATATCAATATCACTAGAGATACATTTATCCATCAAAGAATCATCTGTAAAGTCACCGTAAATAAACTCAGCTCCTAATTCTTGGAGATAAGGATCATATTTGCCTTTTGTCTTGTCAACTATCTGCACCGAATGTCCTTGGAGAAGGAAAACCTCACTAACATGCGATCCAATAAATCCACCGCCACCGATAACAAGTACTTTTGTCATTACAACAATTCCTAGTAACTAGATAATAATTTTATCATTTGAGGATCATAGAGGTAGGGCATAAAGAATATGGTTATCATTGGATCGTCCGTAATAATGGCATCAATAAAACTGTTGTAATCTCGAACCCTATAAGCCCATAACCCAATATCAAAACCTCGACAATCAAGTATAGTGTAATTATTTTGTTTTGCTTTTTTGTAAAGATTATCAAAGCAACAATCATCGGGGTATATCAGACAAAATTCTTCCTTATTTTTATTAAGTTCTTCCAACACATCAGCAGGTTTTAAGTCACTCAACTTTTTTGACACCTTTTGCTCATTCGCAAACAAAGATTCAAAAGCTTTTCTGCGAACAATATTTTGCTTACGAAATTGCGTAGGTGAATCTGATATCGTAACGGAAGATAGGTGTTGACGATGATAATACAATTCCTTGTCGAGATACTTAAAAGTGCCCGAAGCCGCAATTTTCAACGCCAGATCATAGTCTTGGACGCCATCTGCGCTTAAATCAAACCCCCCAACCGCAACTATTGCTGCCTTACGAATCACTTTGAGATGAGACGCGACCATACCTTTCATTAAATCGTCCACAATGTTCTCAGAAGGTTTAATATCAGGATATCCGCCATACTCACTAATGCTCAAAATGTTTCCTGTCTGATCAACATTGATTTTATTTGTGAAAAGATAGTCGACTTTTGGGGAAAGTTGAAGAGCTTTTGAGACCAAATCTAACGCATTAAGAGGTAAATAATCATCACAATCCAAAAAAACGAGATATTCGCCTTTCGCTTTTTGGACCATTTCATTGGAAGAATACGATATTCCGCGATTCGTATCATGATAAATGCAACTTAAAAAATCAAATCTGGCCTCAACATCTTCCAGTAAAGCTCTAACGCGAGCATCCGTTGAGCCATCGTCAATGCAAATTATTTCGAAGTTTTGCATCGTTTGGTTTATCACGGAATTTAAACATTCGGGTAAATACGAGAAATGCTCATATACCGGAATAAACACTGTAAATTTCGGATTCTCAGGTACAGTCCTGTTTTCTCCGATAATTGAACAATCTAATTGTTCTTGGGATATACAACTTGCTTCTTCGTCAGGTTTTAATAAAGGCAAATAATGTTCATAATACCAAATAGCTGATTCTTTCATAAATTTTGGCTTGTCATTCGTTATCAGATTCTCAATTTTGTTTGCTGCCTTTAACCACATATGCCCCATTTCATTTATCTTGTTATTTGTCATTGAAGTACTGTGGGTTCTATAGGCTGCTCCAAAAATTGGTAAAAAGGCAATCCGTTTGGATTGAGAAGCCAATCTTGACCAAAATACCCAATCCTCTTTTCCTGAAAGTGTTTCTTCGAATGGCGCCTCAAGAAGAATGTCAGTAAGAAAAAGTGCTGAATGAATTGGAATCGTCAGGCCACGCTCCCATTTATACAAGAAATCGTTCATAGAAAATGAATATTGGCTAAGATCTGTTATAGCATATGAATTGGTTAAAGTTTCGTCAAATACCAAATAATCTGTCAATGAAACAACCAATCCTTTACAATACTTAAAATGGTAAACCTGGTAATTGATTTTGTCAGGAGATAATAAATCATCCGAATCAAGGAATTGAGAGTATTTTCCCTTTGCCAACCTTACCCCTTTGTTCCGACTCGCAGAAAGACCAATATTGTTATCATTCCTGATAAACGTTATGCCAGTAAATGTTTGAACACAAACTTCCATCTTGCGTATTGAGACTGGATCAGTGCTTGCATCATCGATTACAATAATATCCTTTGGACCAGAGTAGCTCAACATTATTGAACTCAAAGCATCGTACAAAAATTGGCCTTGGTTATAACAAGGGATAATGAATGATACGAGGGGAAGATCGTTAGTCATAGCTCTCCTAGTGTCACTTCAAATAGTTGGGAATCGAGCTAACAGATCGCGAGAATGATTCCCATGTGTGTTGCTTTAATATTGTTTGTCGAAGATTGAACATTTTGTTAATCGCGCCATTTTCATCAGCTAAGATAGTTTTCAAAGCTTGCGAGTAATCATCTTGTGAGGCCTCTCGAGGTAATAAATATCCATTTTCTGATGTAATAATTTCTTTTACTCCACCTACATCTGGCGCAATGATAGGAATCCCCATATTGCCAACATTAATCAAGGTGGTCGGTAATCCTTCCCATCTAGATGTAAAAATAAATCCATGGTAATATTCAGTATCGAGAATTTCTTTGAATGATTTAAAGGTGCCCCTATAATAAAGATTAGAATCAGAAGCAAAAACTTTTTGGCTTTCATCTACTACGCTTTGACCATAATAGTAAAATAGATACTTTTTATTGATCTTTGCAATTTCTATTAAGAGATCAAACTTTTTCTCCTTGTCCAACCGTCCTGCCCACAAAAATTTAGGTTGGCCAGAGAAGTTTTCTTGGTACCGTTTAATCGATTCCAAAAATTCTGTTTCGCTAAGAATTGTATTTTTCGAAGAAAAATCGTTACAAGGAGAGTAAATAGTGAAGCAGTTGTTTGCAATAAAATGTGAAGGTAATTCATCAATAATGTCTTGAAAAAAGGATTTGTTATCAGAGATTAACCCATCAAGAAAAGGCAATGACCCTTTCAGAAACAATGAGGCATAACCAGTGCGCTCTCTGTTGTCATTATATTGAACGCAAAAAATATTGGCAAACACTTTTGTATGTTTCTTGATAACCTCACCGCTTTGGAGTAGGGCACTCCAATAAACAGATGAATTAATGATATGTAATAATTTTGGCTTAAGCATCACTACGAGATCTGTAGCAAATTCTACTTTTTCGTCCCAATTAAAAATATCTAAGTCACTCTCAAGTCGTACTAAAATTACATTTTTCGGTAATGAATGATAATTAGTATATATATCAGTATCAGTGATCAGTAAAAGTACTAAATCATCCGGATAATGCTCCTCTAGCAATCTAATAAAATTAATAGCAACCAGTTCTCCTCCCCCCGTTGAAAAGAGTGGTATAGCGTAAATATAGTCAATGGGTTTAGTTACTTTATTTTTATCAAGGAAATTTAAAAACTTTTTAACTCTAATCTCCCTAATCTGCTTCGGTTTGACTCTTTGAAGGGCAAGATCTCTCTCATTACCTGAAGGTTCTATAATTTTAGTCTGTTCAGAAATAAGATTCTTGTCTTCTTGAACTGAATATTGTGTCTGATTTTGTATATTTGGGTTGCGACCTTCTCTCCTACCAAATTTTATGAAATGGATAAAAGGATTTGTGCCAGATGTGTATACATCCGAGTAGATGGATAAGTAATAATTGCAGTCAAAGTCGGTCGAAGGATTTCTGCCTTCTTTCCATCCACAACTCACAAAATGCCATAACGGATCAACGTCCGCTTGTCTCACGTCTGGATTGTTTAATAAGTAATATTCCTCATCAAAGAGACCGCTTTTTTTTATTAGTAAATAATCCTTAATCTTATGTAATATTTTAAGCATTTCTACCCCTTAATTGCTTGGTTAGCCACCTAAATGGTCTGGTCATATTCCAACTGGTACTAGTATAGTAATCCACTATTTCTTTTTTGGCAAAGGCAAGAGCTTTTTCCAATTCGGCTTTTTGATCAGCCAGTAGTACCTTCTCTTGCTCAAGTCTATGGTTTTCCTCACTCAATGCCTTTTTTTCTGCCGCATACGCGCTATCCTTCTGTGCGATTTCCCAAATTAATCCATTAATTTTCTTCTCAAGATCTTGGATTCGTAATTTAGCATTCGTTTGCTCAGTAATGACAGTTTTTTCGAGCTTTTCAATCACTTGCTCGGCATCGGCTTTCTCCTCGGCAAACTCAATCTCTAACTTTTGTATCGTCTGCTCGGCATTGGCTTTCTCCTCAGCAAGCGCCATCTCTAACTTTTGTATCGTCTGCTCGGCATTGGCTTTCTCCTCGGCAAGCGCCATCTCTAACTTTTGTATCGTCTGCTCGGCATTGGCTTTCTCCTCAGCAAGCTCCATCTCTAACTTTTGTATCGTCTGCTCGGCATTGGCTTTATCAGAATTACTAGTATTTGTCACTACATCTATATGACTATGTAGAAATTCAATCTCGTGTTTCAGGTTTGTTAAGGTATTTTCATACAGGTGCTTTTGGCCTAATACAGCAAAGAAATTGCGAAATTTATTGAGAGTTATACCATTTTTATCAACTCTCAACCCCTGAGGGAAGTTGTCGGCAAGGGTCAAAACACCCAAACCATGTCCATGAAAAAATTCAAAACTCGTGTATTTCTGCTTTAATTCTTCCCAATATCGCCAAACACCGAAATCATTCTCATGAACATTCGTGTCATGGAAAATCACAATCGCGTTGGGCGTAAGTTTTTTATACCAATTTTCAAAATCATGCTTGACAGCTTCGTAAGTATGTAACCCATCAATGTGAAGCAAATCGATCGAACCATCAGAGAAGTAATCGACACCCTTATCAAAAGTCATTCTTAACAAACTGGAGAATTTTGCATATCGGCTGTCATGGTAGGCTCGCAGTTCATCAAAGACTTCTTGGCCGTAATATCCTGCCATTTCGTCACCCTCCCATGTGTCAATGGCAAAAGTTTTAGTATCCAGAGAGAGGGTCTGAACAGCCTGGCAAAAAGCCAGAAATGAAACACCATTATGTGTGCCTAACTCAACCAAGCACTTGGGTTGAGCTACTTCAGTCAAATAGAAAGCAAATGGAACATGCTCATACCAAGCACTTACAACCTGCAGTCGATCAGGTACTTGAAAACAAATCGGATGATCTAAAGGGTTAAAGGTATCCATTATTGACTTCTCTCCAGTGTGGTAGCCAGGGTGTCTCGCCACATTTCCAAACGAAATCCAAGATTTCGCATATTATCACAATCCAACACACTCACCATCGGCCTGTTAGCCGGTACAGCGAAATCGCTGCTTTTGGCTGGCAGCAATTCTTTGACCACTTGTTCTTCCTTGCGCGGGTCAAGTTCAAGAATAGCTTTTGCCCACTCATATCGACTGCAGGAGCCGCCACCCGCGCAGTGGTATAAACCGCCTTTTTCACTCAGATATCCATAGACATCATTTCTGCCTTGAGCCAGGATTAGTGCGGTGATTTCCGCCAGCATACGGGCTGAGGTTGGCGAGCTGATTTGGTCATCCACCACACGCATCACTTCTTGCTCTCGAGCCCATTGGAGCACTTTGGTCACAAAACCACCCTGGCGCATGGAATACACCCAGCTAGTGCGCAGCACTAAATTGGCACATCCAGAGGCCGCAATCGCCTGTTCGCCTTCCAGCTTGGTTTGGCCATACACGTTCAGAGGATTGGGCTGGTCGGTCTCCACGTATGGGCTGCCCTTGGTGCCATCGAAGACGTAATCAGTAGAGTAGTGCACCAGCACCGCATTGAACTTTTTAGCTTCTTCTGCCAAAACACCTGGACCAGTAGCATTGATCGCCCTCGCCAGTTCAGGTTCGCTCTCGGCTTTATCCACATTGGTATAAGCCGCAGCATTGATGATAATGTCAGGTTTAACGCTTCTCACGAGTTCGCGCAGACCGATGCTGTCGGAAAGATCTACATCCGGGTAATCGAGAGCCACAACCTCCCCCAGCGGCGCACAGGTGCGCAGCAGTTCCCAACCCAATTGACCCTTAGTACCGATCTGCAGTATCTTTTTCATTTGCTTTGTTCACCCAAAAATCTTATCAAATACTGTCCATACCCATTGCTCGCCAGCGGCTCGGCGCATTTGCGCAGTCCTTCTTCATCAATATAGCCCATGCGATAGGCGATTTCTTCCACGCAGGAGATCATCATGCCCTGCCGTTCTTCCACCGCCTGCACAAACATCGAAGCTTGCAACAGCGATTCGTGCGTGCCGGCATCCAGCCAGGCGATGCCACGCCCCAGCACCTTCACAGAGAGCTCGCCATCGCCCAGGTAGCGTTTATTGATATCTGTGATTTCGATCTCACCACGCGGGGAGGGCTCAAGCTCTTCCGCGTAGCGAACCACGCGGTTATCGTAGAAGTAAATTCCCGGTACCGCGTAATTGGAACGCGGTTTGAGCGGTTTTTCCTCCAGACTGATGGCTTTGCCAGCGTCGTCGAACTCCACCACGCCGTAACGCTCGGGGTCCCTGACCGGATAGGCAAACACGACCGCGCCGTTTTCCTGTTCGGCAGCACTGCGCAAAATCTGCGGCAGCCCATGCCCAAAGAAGATATTGTCGCCCAAGATCAGGCAGACCTTATCGTCTCCAATGAATTCTTTGCCAACGAGGAAGGCATCTGCCAACCCTCGCGGAACCGCCTGGACAGCATATTGGAAGTTCATTCCAAGCCTGCTTCCATCCCCCAACAGACGCCGATACTGATCGCTGTCTTCGGGCGTCGTGATGACCAAAATGTCCCGAATGCCCGCCAGCATCAGCATGGAGAGAGGATAGTAGATCATGGGTTTGTCGTAAACGGGCAGCAATTGCTTGCTGATCGCCATAGTCAATGGGTAGAGCCTGGTGCCTTTACCGCCTGCGAGGATGATCCCTTTCATGTTTACACCTTTCTGCCCGAATAGTTTTTCTGGAGCCAGTTGCTATAATCTGACTGTTTTGTGATTGCTTCAACCCAGGCGGGGTTGTCCAGATACCATTTTACCGTGTCCAGCAAGCCCTGGCGCAAATCGTGGCTGGGATTCCAGCCAAGTTCATGCTCAATTTTGGCAATGTTGATGTCGTAACGGCGGTCGTGCCCGGGTCGGTCAGCAACGTAAGTAATCAACTGATTGTGCGGGGCATAGGCAGAATCTGGTTGCAATTCGTCGAGGATGTCGCAAATGGTGTTGACGATCTCGATATTTGGGGGTTGATTGTCACCGCCCACGCAATAAGTCTCTCCCGCATGTCCGTTCCTTACGATCCGCAGGATCGCCTCGCAGTGGTCGTCCACGTAGAGCCAGTCGCGGATCTGCATGCCATCGCCGTAAACCGGCAGAGGTTTTCCGTTCAGCGCGTTCAGTATCATCAGCGGGATGAGTTTCTCGGGGAACTGGCGCGGACCATAGTTGTTTGAGCAATTGCTGATGCTGATGGGCAGACCGAATGTCGTGTGATAGGCGCGCACAAAGTGGTCGCTGGAGGCCTTTGCCGCAGCGTAAGGCGAACGCGGCGCGTAGGGAGTATCTTCTTCAAAAGGCGCGTCCTCACGCGTCAGTGTGCCAAAAACTTCATCCGTGGAGACATGGTGGAAACGGGTTTCTCCAAGGGGAACGATCTTATCGACTATCCAGGCACGCCGGGCGGCCTCGAGCAGAGTGTAGGTGCCAACCACATTGGTTTCCACGAAGACACCTGGGTTGAGGATGGACCGGTCCACGTGCGATTCAGCTGCAAAATTGATGACCGTATCGATCTTATACTCGGTGAAAAGCTCGTCAAGCAAGGCGCGATCGGTGATATTCCCATGCACAAACAGGTGCCGTTCGGGGTGAGGAAGGTCTTTAAGATTCTCCAGGCTGCCCGCGTAAGTCAGCGCGTCGAGATTGACGATTCGAATATCCGCATTCTGCTTCTGCATGTAGTGGATAAAGTTCGAACCTATGAATCCCGCT